>Ga0136614_10000049_pt1 | contig 39554 bp, 41 predicted proteins | sample AntDrymUQ2792106_2_FD_106643 | JGI IMG/M metagenome (GOLD analysis project Ga0136614, IMG submission 106643) | Polar desert sand microbial communities from Dry Valleys, Antarctica - metaG UQ279 (21.06) | ecosystem: Environmental > Terrestrial > Soil > Desert | place: Antarctica: Dry Valley... | reverse complement strand
GAAACAGCGGGCAATGACGGCAGTGATCTGGCGCTGGCTGCAGAGCCGCAGGCGCTCCGTTTCGTCAAGGGCGCGCTCGAGCTCGCGCCGGGTCGCGACCTCGGCGTAGTCGAGCAGCGTGCGCGCCGGGCTGGTGATCGGGATGCCGAGCTTCGTCCTGATGTCCTGGTTCGCAAGCTGCGGGGAGCGGTGGACGATGAGCCTCCCGCGACTGCTCGGCTTGCCGTGCCGGACCGTCACGTCGATGAACGGCGGGCAACGACGGATCAGGCCCCAGTGGGCGGCGGCCGACCTGTAGCTCAGGACGGCGCCCTCGCCGCAGGCCAGCACTGCGGCCATCCATTCGCCTTCCCGAGTCAATGGCCTGTGGCCAAGCGCGTAGACGCCGCGGTAGAGGACGATTAGGCGACCGAGAGCCAGACGGCGGTCGATCTGGTCGCTGGTAAGGCCGACAGCGAGTAGCTGGCGACGGGCAAGTACGCCATGCTGCCGCCCGGCGAGCGTTCCGATGAGCTGATCGATGGGGGGTGTGGAGTGTTGACCGTGCATATCACGGTTAACGCTCCAGACCCCCCTGTTCGGCCCCCCTTCGGTGCCCGCTGTTACGGGCTGAGAGGCGGTTACGAAGGGCTATGGCCCGAAGGCGTAGACCGAGTCCGGGTCACGGACGTCGGGCGACTTGAGCGAGCCGCCGCCGCCGAGCGGGAGCCGCACGGTCAGCGAGGCGTCGTTGTTGGACTCGTTCGACTCGTGGATCGTGTTCCTGGGATCGGCCACCTGGCGGTAGGAGAACGTGCCGCGCAGGCCCGTGACGTCGATGTACTGCTCGGGATAGGTCGGCGGGTAGACGTCGGACCAGCCGACCGAGGTACCGAGGCGGACGGAGCGGCGGTTCTTGTCCTGGTTGCAAGCCGGGTAGACGCGGCCTGAGGGCGAGTTCGGAAGGCCCCCCGCCGTGCGGTTCAGGTCGCGCAGGCAGTAGTGGACCTTGGGTCCCGTGCGGACCAGCTGCTTGCGCTTGCCCTCGGAGTCGAGCGACCACAGCTCGAAGCGCGCCGGATGGCGGTACTTCCAGAACAGCCCGTGCGGGCGCGCGTCCTTGAAGTCGAGCCGTCCGTCCGTCTTGACGAGCAGCGGACTGCGCCCGCCGGTGCGGTAGATCGCCTGGCGGACCTTCATCGAGGTGTTGTTGATGCGCTCCCCGCGGACCTCGAGCGGCCCCCGGCCGCGGCTGTTGATCGAGTTGCCGGCGCGCAGGCGCACGCGCCCGCTCTTCGTGCGCTCGACGCGCAGGCCGAACGGCTTCGACATCTGCAGGTCGGGGCAGCGCAGCGTCTCCTTGTCGGCCCCCTTGCACGGGTTCGCGGGCTCGGGCTGCTGGGGCTCGTCGCCGGGCTGGACGCCACCATCGTCCTGGGCGCTCGCAGGAGCCGCCGCGGCCAGCGTGAGGGCGGCCGCCAGCAGGGCGGCGGCAACTGCGCGCAGGGGAACACGCGTGCGAGGCATCGGGGCGGGAACACGCGTAACCGCCCTCCGTTGCGTTGTCACTTCCGGCGCCGTTCTTCGACGGGCGGCTTTCCTTCCGCGTCCGCCAGGCCGCCGGGGGGCCACGCCCCGTACCAGTTGTCGCGCGCGCCGTCGATCGTCAGCACCGTCCCGGAGAAGTAGTCGCCCGCGGGTGAGGCGAGATATGCGACCAGCCATGCCTGCTCCTCGGGACGCCCGAGGCGGCCGAGCGGCACGCTCTCGGCGACGCCGTCCTGGACCGCCTGCGGGTACTTCTTCAGCGCCTCGGTCCTGAAGTGGCCGCTGGCGATTGCGCACGTCTTGATCTGGAAGCGCGCCCACTCGATCGACAGCTCGCGCATCAGGTTCTCGACCGCGGCGCGCGCGGCCGAGGAGTGCGCCATCCCCGGCAGACCGTGATGCGGCGAGAGCGTGACGCTGATGACCTTGCCGCCGCCGGCCGGGATCATCGCCTTGGTCGCGACGGCGTGGGTCATCGTCCAGGTGCCGCCGAGGTTGAGGCCGACGACGGTGTCGAAGCCCTTGCGCGTGATGTCCTCTGCCGGTGTGAAGTACTGGCCGCCGGCGTTGTTGACGAGCGTGTCGATGCTGCCGTGCCGCTCGAGCACGCCGTCGACGAGCGCCGCGACCTGATCCTGGTCGCGGATGTCACACGCGACCGCCTCGAAGGCGTCGGGCGCGCAGAGCGCGGCGGTCTCCTCGAGCGGCTCCAGTCGGCGCCCCACGCCGATCACCCGCGCCCCCAACGCGGTCAGCTCGGTCGCCGTCGCGCGGCCGAGTCCGGAGCCGGCGCCGGTGAGCACGATCGTCTGGCCCTCCAGCAGGCCGGCCGCGAAGATCCGAGAGGTCATGGCGCGCGGACCTTAGAGGTTGTCTCAGAGCCCCGCGTGTGCGGCTGGCGGCTATCGTCCGCCCGGATGGCGACCGTCGCAGAGCCACAGTCGGCCGCGCTCCCGCTCCCGGGCGGCAGCCAGGGCGCGGCGGTCAGGCTGCACCCGTTGCTCACTGCGACGATGCGCGGCCCGGAGGCGTGGTTCCTACGCCAGGAAGGACGGCTGGCGAAGCTGCGCGCGTTCGGGATCGGAACGCCCAAGGACCAATGGCTCACCGTGCCCGTGCCCGCGTTCTGGGTCGAGCATCCGACCGCCGGACACGTGCTCGTCGACACCGGCCTGCACCCCTCGGCCGCCGTCGATCCGAAGCAGACGCTCGGGCGGATCGGCTCGCTCGCGTTCAAGGACGTCGAGATGACCGCCGATCAGGCGCTGCCGGCTCAGATGCGGGCACAGGGCGTCGACCCGGCGCAGGTCTCGGTCGTGCTGATGACGCATCTGCACATCGATCACGCGAGCGCGATGTCCGAGTTCCCGCAGGCGACCTTCCTGTTCTCAACGCGCGAGTGGGAGGCGGCGACCGACGACGGGCAGCTGCACGGCTACCGCCGCCAGCAGTTCGACCACGCCTTCGACTACCGCACGCTCGACTTCGACGCGCCCGGCAGCGACTCGTTCGCGAGCTTCGCGCGCTCGTACGACGTCTTCGGCGACGGCAGCGTGGTCTGCGTCTACACCCCGGGCCACACGCACGGTCACATGTCTGTCGTGCTGCGGCTCGCGGGCCGCGAAGCGCTGATCGCGGGCGACGCGATCTACACGCTGCGCACGCTCACGCACTCACACCTGCCGGCGCGGATGGAGGACACCCATCACTTCCGCCGTTCGCTGCGCGAGATCCAGCTCTATGCCGAGCAGACTCCCGGGGCGCTGATCATCCCCGGGCACGACATGGAGTACTGGAAGAAGCTCGACCCGCTGTACTAGCTTCCAGGCAGCGGTACTAGATGGAATGAGGCGGCCGGACGGCCGCCTCGGCGGCGTCGGAGGCGGCGCGCCTGGCCGCACGAGCGGCCCGGACTGCGCGCTTGCGCCCGCCCTGGCGAATGCCCCCGTGGAGCTGCTTGACCTCCTCGAAGACCAACTCGGCGGCCTCCTGCGCCTGGTCGCGCGAGGGATCCTCGACGGCCTCGAAGCGCACCGGCCGGCCGAACTGGATCGTCACCTTCGGGAACTGCAGGCGCCTCCAGTCGCGCGCCTTCTCTGAGCCGACGATCGCGGTCGGGACGATCGGCACGCCTGTCTCGAGCGCGATCCGCCCGATCCCCGGCTTGGCCTCCCCGAGCTCACCCGACCGCGAGCGTCCACCCTCACAGTACATGACCATCAGGTCGCCGCGGCCGAGCACGGTGTGGGCGGTCTTGAAGCCCTCCTCGTCGCGCTGGCCGCGTCGGACGGGGAAGACGGCCTCGTTGAAGATCCAGTTGACCACACGGTTGCCGAACAGCTGCGACTTCGCCATGAAGTGGACCTTGCGGCGCAGGTAGACGGCGACGAAGAAGTGATCGAGGAACGAGAAGTGGTTCGGCGCGATGATCGCCGGTCCGTCGAGCGGGACGTTGTCGGAGCCGATGCAGCGGGCGCGGTAGAAGAGGACGAGGTACGGCGTGAGCACCACGCGCACGAGCTCGTAGACCCAGCGCGGGCGGCTGCCGCGGGTGCGCTCGTGGAACTGGGTGAAGTACTCGGCCGGGCGCGGGTCCTTGTAGACCTGGGGCTTCACGTGGCTTCTGCTACCCGATTTCCCCGGCCCGGTTACGTCTCGACCCAGCCGCGCGAGCGCTCGACCGCGCGCTCCCACCCGGCGAGCAGCGCCGCACGCTCGTCGCCCGACATGCGCGGCTCGTAGCGCGCCGCCTCGCGCCACATCGCCCGCGTCTGCTGCTCGTCCCAGAGGCCGACCGCCACGCCGGCGAGGTAGGCGGCCCCGAGCGCCGTCGTCTCAGCGATCTCGGGGACGACGACCGGCACGCCCAGGACGTCGGCCTGGAACTGCATCAGCCAGGCGTTGGCGACCGCGCCGCCGTCCGCCTTCAGCTCGGACAGCTCGAGCCCCGCACACGCCTCCATCGCGCGCACGGCGTCGGTGGTCTGGTACGCGATCGCCTCGAGCGTTGCGCGGACGAGCTGCGCCCGGCCCGAGCCGCGCGTCAACCCGACGATCGTCCCGCGCGCGTAGGGATCCCAATGCGGTGAGCCGAGCCCGGTCAGCGCCGGGACGAAGTAGACGCCGTCGTTCGAGTCGAGCGAGGCCGCGATCGCCTCTGTCTCCGCTGCGTCGGCGATGATCCCGAGCCCGTCGCGCAACCACTGCACCGCGGCGCCGGTGACGAAGATCGCCGCCTCGAGCGCGTAGTCGACGCGACCCTCCACCCCCCAGGCGACTGTCGTCAGCAGGCCTTCCTCCGGCGGCGGCGGCTCGGCGCCGGCGTTGGCGAGCACGAAGCTGCCCGTGCCGTAGGTGTTCTTGCCCAGCCCGGGCGAGTGAGCGCCCTGGCCGTAGAGCGCGGCCTGCTGGTCGCCGGCCATCCCGGCCACCGGGACCGAGCCGCCGAACTCGCTCGTCGCGCCGTAGACGTGCGCGCTCGGAGCCGGCTCGGGCAGGGACTGCGGCGGCACGCCGAGCAGCTCGCACAGCTCCGGGTCCCAAGCGAGCGCGCGGATGTCGAACAGCAGCGTGCGCGAGGCGTTCGAGTAGTCGGTCACGGCGCGGCCGGTGAGCTTGAACGCGAGCCAGGCGTCGATCGTGCCGAAGCTCGCGCCCGGGTCCACCCCGGCTTCGCGGATCAGCCACTCGATCTTCGTGCCCGAGAAGTAGGGGTCGAGCACGAGCCCCGTCCGCTCGCGGAAGAGCGCCTCGTGGCCGGCGGCGCGCAGCTCCTCGCAGCGCTCGGCGGTGCGACGGTCCTGCCAGACGATCGCGCGCTGCAGCGGCTCGCCGGTGGCGCTGTCCCAGGCGACGACGGTCTCACGCTGGTTGGTGATGCCGATGCCCGCGAGCGCCGCGCCCTCGACGCCGGCCGCGCCGAGCGCCTCGTGGGCGACCGCGCGCGTCACGTCCCAGATCTCGTTCGCGTCATGCTCGACCCAGCCGGGACGTGGGAAGTGCTGCTCGAACTCGCGGTAGGCGCGGCCGGCGGGCACGCCCTCGGCGTCGAACACGATGCAGGTCGTGCCGGTGGTGCCCTGGTCGATTGCGAGGATCATTCGGCTTTCCCCTGGCCTGGGCCGCCGCGGCGCGCGAGCCACGCCCGCGCTATGTCGCGCGCCTGGCGACCGCGGTGCAGGAACCCCGACAGCGTGCGCCCGCTGGCGCGGTGCTCGAGATCGAGCTCGACCTCGGCGATACTGAACCCGGCTCGATGCGCGTCGATCGCCATCGCCGTCTCCATGCCGAAGCCGGCGGCGAACGGGACGACGGCCGCCAGCGCCTCGCCGCGCAGGGCGCGCTGGCCCGACAGCGGCGCGTTCAGCTCGAGGCCCGTGAGGTCGCGGACGGCCCGGCGCGAGAGGCCGAGCGCGGCGCCGACGCCGCCGCCGACACGGCGGCTGAACGCCGCCACCGCGATGTCGCAGGGCTCACCCTCGAGCGCCGCGACGAGCCTGGCGAGCGCGCCGGCCGAGGCGCCGAGGTCGCCGTCGCAGAGCACGTAGACGCGCGCGGCGTCCGCGTCGAGCAACCGCCGCGCGGCGAGCGTCGCCGTGCCGCCCTTGCCGAGCCGATGCGGGGCGCGCACGAGCTCGGCGCCCGCCTGCAGCGCGAGGTGTCCGGTCGCGTCGGTCGAGGCGTCGTCGGCCACGACCACCCGCGCCCCGGGGAATGCGCCGGCGAGCGCCGCCAGGGTCGCGTCGAGGCGCGCGGCCTCGTTGCGGGCCGTGACGATCACCGCGATTTCCCCCGTCATCGCGTGGAACCCTATGTTCCGCCGAGGTATCTAGACGGTTGGCTATCGTCGTCGCGCTTTCGCAGCACCACGCCCAGCCGCCACCAAGGGAGGTTGAAGTTGCCCGACGTCGAGGCGCACATCACCGGAACCGTTTGGAAGATCGAGTGCGAGGTCGGTCAGGAGATCGAGGAAGGCGACACGCTCGTGATCCTCGAGTCGATGAAGATGGAGATGCCGGTCGAGGCCGAGGACGAAGGCAAGGTCAAAGAGATCAAATGCTCTGAGGGCCAGAGTGTCTCCGAAGGAGACACTCTGGTCGTGTTGGACTGAGGAGGGATCTGCTCGTAGATAGGGTGCGCCGGTGAGCTCGACGACCGAACTCGCCTCGGGCAAGCTGCTGCTCGACTCTCCGGCGGAGCGGGTCACGCGCCTGACGATCTCCAACGAGGAGAGGCGCGGCGCGCTCGACCACGAGCTGCTCGACGCGCTCGCTGAGGCCGTGCACGACCCCGACGGACGCTGCGTCGTCCTGCGCGGCAGCGGAAAGATGTTCTCGGCCGGCTATGACATCGGCAACCTCGACGGCGACAACTTCGAGGACGACGCCGAGCAGCTGGTCGCGCATCCGTTCACCTCGGCGATCGAGGCGCTCGAGGCGTGTCCGGTGCCGACGATCGCGGAGATCGGTGGGCACGCGATCGGCGGCGGGCTCGAGCTCGCGATCACCTGCGACATGCGGATCGCCGCGCGCGGCGTGAAGCTAGGGATGCCGCCGGCGAAGCTTGGGCTGATCTATTCCCATACGGGGCTGCGCAAGTTCATCGAGGTCTGCGGCGTCGCGAACACGAACGAGCTCTTCCACGTCGGGCGCAACGTCGACGCCGAGCGCGGCGAGCGAATGGGGCTCGTCAACCAGGTCGTCGAGGCCGGCGAGCTCGACGACGTCGTCGGGTCGCTGGCGAGCGAGATCGCCGCCAACGCGCCACTGTCGCTGACTGGCAACAAGCACGTGATCCGCTCCCTGCGCGCGAACCCGGGCGAGCTGCCCGCAGAGCTCGAGCGCGAGCTGGTCGAGCTGCGCGAGTCATGCTTTCGCTCGGTGGACTTCCGCGAGGGCGTCAAGGCGTTCGGGGAGAAGCGAGCGCCCGAGTGGCGCGCACGCTAGCTCCGCCTCCCTCACGCGGCGCTCAGCCGCGCTTGCGCTTGACGCACTTCTTGGACTTGAACGTGCCGCCGTCAGTCGCCTCGAACAGCGTCCGGCCGCCTCCGGTGAGGCGGGTCCAGGTGCCCTCGATCAGCTCGAACGCCGCTGCCTCGCCTACGGTTACCAGCAGCGCAAGCCCAAGCGCCAGCAATCCCGCGCGGAGTCCGTTCCTACGCACCCCGTCCGCGGTACTCGCCGCCGCTCGATCCGCAATCGACGTTTCGTCCAGGTGGACGGATAGCTGTCCGACTGCCTGCGTAGCTTGCGCTGCGAACTCCGTCTCCCAGGGAGGTTGTGCCGTGCCGCCTCTGATCAGCTACGAAGAAGCACTCGCCCTCGGCGAGCTGGAGGACCACGCCGAGATCGAGCAGTTGGTCGAGCGCGCCTGGAAGGCGCGCGTCGAGCGCTTCGATGACTCGACCGACATGTGCTCGCTCGTCAACGCCAAGTCGGGCGGCTGCGCGGAGGACTGCGGCTTCTGCGCCCAGTCGCGCTTCGCGGAAGCCGACACGCCGATGCACGCGATGATGGAGCCCGACCAGATCCTCGAGCATGCGCGCGCGGCGGAAGCCGCGGGCGCCCACCGTTTCTGCATGGTCACCCAGGGCCAGGGGCTCTCCAAGCGCGATTTCGAGCGCATCCTCGAGGGCGCGCGGCTGGTCTCGGAGCAGACCAATCTCAAGCGTTGCGCGTCGATCGGCCACATGTCGGTCGACCGCGCCAAGGCGCTCAAGGAGGCCGGGATCCAGCGCGTGCACCACAACGTCGAGACGGCCGAGTCCTACTACCCCGAGGTCACCTCGACCGTGCGTTACGCGGGGCGCATCCGCACGATCGAAGCGGTCGAGGAGGCCGGCCTCGAGACCTGCGTCGGCGGCATCCTCAACCTCGGCGAGTCGCGCGAGCAGCGGGTCGAGATGGCCTTCCAGCTCGCCAAGATCAACCCGACGAGCGTGCCGATCAACATGCTGAACCCGCGCCCGGGGACGAAGTTCGGCGACCGTGACTTCATGGACCCGTGGGAGGCGGTCAAGTGGATCGCGATCTTCCGCCTGATCCTGCCCGAGGCGCTGTTCCGGCTCTGCGGCGGGCGTGTCGAGAACCTCGGCGAGCTGCACCAGCTCGCGGTCAAGGCCGGGCTCAACGGGGTGATGATGGGCAACTTCCTGACCACGCTCGGCTCCGAGCCCGAGGACGACCGCGCGATGTTCGAGGAGCTCGGGCTCAACACCGCGCGTCAGCCCGACAACGGATCCTCGCCGCGGCCGGACAACCGCAGCGGCTGGCTCGAAGGCGAGACGCCGGATACGCCGCTCGATCGCTTGATCGACCGCCAGGACGAGGCCAACATGTGGGATCCGGCGACGCAGTTGCGCCACCGCAAGAAGGAGTCCGTGCCGCTACGTCCCGACGGCTCGGCGAACAAGGGCATGCCGTCAGTCGTCCACGTCGAGGGGGAGGCCGCCTGATGCTGAGCGACATCGAAGAGCAGCTCGAGCAGCTGCGCGAGCGCGATGTCTACCGCAAGTTGAGGATGATCTCCGGGCCGCAGGGGCCGCGCGTGCTGCTCAACGGCAAGCCGGTCCTGCTGCTGTGCTCGAACAACTACCTCGGCCTCGCCGACCATCCACGCGTGCGTGAGGCCGCCGCCGAGGCGGCGATGCGCTGGGGCGTCGGCGCCGGAGCCTCGCGCCTGGTGTCGGGCAACATGACGATCCATCGCCGGCTCGAAGAACGCCTCGGCGAGTTCAAGCGCCGCGAGGCGTGCGTGCTGTTCGGCTCGGGCTATCTCGCCAACACCGGGACGATCGCGGCGCTGGCGGGCGAAGGCGACGTCGTCTTCTCCGACGAGCTCAACCACGCCAGCCTGATCGACGGCTGCCGGCTCTCAGCCGCGCGCACCTTCGTCTACCAGCATGCCGATCTCGACCAGCTCGAATGGGGACTGCGCGAGGCGGCGGGCCGGGGCAGCCTGATCGTCACCGACGGCGTCTTCTCGATGGACGGCGACATCGCGCCGCTGCCGGAGATCGTCGAACTCGCCCAGCGCTACGACGCGCGCGTGCTCGTCGACGAGGCGCACGCGACGGGGGCGATCGGGCCGGGCGGGCGCGGCGCCGTCGCCGACGCGGGGCTCGAGGACGAGGTCGACGTCGTCGTCGGCACACTCGGCAAGGCGCTCGGCTCCTACGGCGCCTATGTCTGCTGCGACCGCCCGATCGCGAAGTACCTCGTCAACAGCGCGCGCACGCTGATCTACTCGACCGCGCTGCCACCGCCCGCCGTCGCCGGCGCGCTGGCGGCGCTGGAGCTGATCTCCGAGCAGCCGCAGCGGGTCGAGAAGCTGCAGCGCAACGCGCGCGTGCTCGCGGATTCGCTGACGGAGTCCGGCCTGCGGCTGCCGGCCTCCGCGGAGACGCAGATCCTGCCGGTCGTGATCGGCGACGCGGCCGACGCGATGGCCGCCTGCGAACGCCTGCTCAGCGAGGGCATCTTCGCTCAGGCAATCCGCCCGCCGACCGTCCCCGAGGCGACCGCGCGCCTGCGTGTCAGCGTGATGGCCTCGCACACGAAGTCGGAGCTGCGCAGCGCCGGGCGTGCGATCGCGCGGGCTACGCTGCCGGCGATCGGGGCGCACGCGGCCCGCGCCGAGCCCTCGAGCGCGCCCGAACACGTCGGCGGCGTCTTCGACGGCATGGCCGAGGCCGCATAGGCCGTAGCGGCGGTCCGATCGGGCCCGGCGTGCGTGGGGTCTTCGTAGCCGGCACCGGCACGGGGGTCGGCAAGTCGGTCGTGGCGGCTGCGATCTGCGCAGCGCTCGCGGCGCGGGGCGAGCGCGTCGCCGCGTTCAAGCCGGCCGTGACCGGGCTCGATCAGGAGCCGCGCGGCGACTGGCCTCCCGATCACGAGCTGCTGGCCGCCGCGGCGAGCGCGGAGCAGTCGGCGGACGATGTGGCTCCGTATCGCTTCGACCCGGCGCTGTCGCCGCACTACGCGGCCGAGCTCGCGGGCGAGCGCATCGAGCCCCAGCGGTTGACCGCGGCCGCGCGGGCGGCGGCGGACGGCGCCGACGCCTTGGTCTGCGAGGGGGTCGGTGGCCTGCTCGTTCCGCTCGGCGACGAGTTCAGCGTCCGCGATCTGGCGGTCGAGCTCGGGCTTCCGGTGGTCATCGCCGCCTCAACGGGACTGGGGACGATCAACCACACGCTGCTCACCGTTGAGTCAGCGCGCGCCGCGGCCCTGAGCGTTGCGGGCGTCGTGATGACCCCGTGGCCGGTGCGGCCGGAGCCGATCGAGCTCTCCAATCGCGCAACGATCGCCGCGCTGGGCGCGGTCGAGGTCAGCGGCCTGGCGCCCACGAGTCCCGACGCGCTCGCCGAGGCCGGCGCGACGCTGCCGCTCGCCGCTTGGCTGGGCGGTTAGGGTCGGATCCAGGTGCTCGACCAGGGTCCGCGCGACAAGCCGGCGATCGTCCTGCTGCACGGTTTCGCCGAGTCGATCCGGTGGTGGGACGCCGTCGCGGACGACCTCGCCGAGGACCACCGAGTGCTGACCTTCGACCTGTTCGGCCACGGCGGCTCAGCGAAGCCGAAGTCGTGATCTCCCGCTTCGACGCCGGGCTGCGGCAGAAGAAGTAGCGGGCGCTAGCGCGGGTCGCCGGCCTCGCGCTTCAGTCCGTAGCGCTCCCAATAGCGATCGGGGATGTCGGCGGGGTCCTTGTACCAGTACCAGACGCACGGATCGTGGTCGAAGTCCTTCGGCGCCTCCGATGGATAGACCGGATAGCCGATCCACTCGATCGAGAGGATCTCGTTCATGAACGCGCAGTGGGTGCAGTAGATCGGGAAGTCCTTGCGCCCGTAGGTCCACGGGTATGCCTTCTCGACGAGCGCGTGCCCGTCGTCGTCCTTGTAGCGGCCGTTGCGCCACAGGCGCTGACCCGATCCGCACGGGTTCATCGCGAAGGTGAACTTCTCGTCGTCCTCGGTGATCTCGAACGCGCCCGGCGAGGGGCCGGTCCCGCTGCACGAGTGCGCGCGCCAGGTCGAGGCCAGCGCGTTGACGATGAAGCGGCGGTCGGCCTCGCCGATTCCCTCCACCTGCCGCTTCCAGCCGCGCTCCATCGTCCAGCGATGCATGTCCTCGATCGACTGCTCGCCGAGCCGCTCCTTGACGTAGGACATCGAGCTCGCCAGCGAGTCCACGAGCAGGTCGTGCATGAAGCGCCACTCGTGCTTCATCTCCTCGCAGAGAGCGCGCGCGGCATCGGTGTCGCCGCCGTCGAGCGCCTCGATCGCCCGGTCCATCGTCGGGCGCGAGAGCTCGCGCAGCTCGTCGTCAGTGAACCAGCGCTCGGCGCCGGCGCCGTTGTCAGCCATCACTGCTCCTCCGTCGGGGAGGGCAGCGTACCCCGCCTAAGCGGGCGTTCCGACAGGCTCGCGCACGAATGCCGCGATCAACTCGGCAACGCGCTCCGGCTGGCGGCTGTTCGCTGAGCGCGGCTACGGCGCCGTCGGCGCCGAGGAGATCGTCAAGGCCGCCGGTGTCACGCGAGGCGCGCTCTACCACCACTTCGACGACAAGGAGGATCTCTTCCGCGCCGTCTTCGAGCAGGTCGAGACGGAGTTGACCGAACGCATCGCCGCCGGCGGCCTCTCGGACCCGGACCCCGTGCGCGCGCTGCGCGCCGGCGCGGAGGAGTTCCTCGACGCCTGCCGCGAGCCCGAGGTGCAGCAGATCGCTCTGCTCGACGCCCCGGCGGTGCTCGGCTGGGAGCTGTGGCGCGAGATCGAGGCCGAGTACGCGCTCGGCCTGATCCGCGCCGGCCTCGAGGCCGCGATGGCCGCCGGCGCGCTGGCGCAGCAGCCGACCGAGCCGCTCGCGCACGTCCTGCTCGGCGCCCTGACCGAGGCCGCGCTCTACCTCGCGCGCGCCGAGGATGCGGAGGCCGCTCGCGAGGAGGTCGGCCTGACGCTCGACCGCCTGATCGACGGCCTGCGCGCGTAGTCCTCGCTCCGCTTCTAGTCGTCCTCGCCCCCGGCCGCGTAGTCGACGATCGACTTGTCGATCAGCCACTCGACGGGCGCCTTGTCGTCGGTGTAGACGCGGCCGCCGCGCAGAGGCGGCCCGAGTCGCGCCGCCGCCTCGAGCGCGGTCGGCCTAAGTCCCGCCGGTAGGAAGTCGCCCGCGGCGGCGCGCAGGCGCGCCGAGGACAGCGGCCGCTCGCTGGCGACGATCAGCGTGTTCGTGTCCTCGATCGGGTCGCGCAGCACGTGCGGGAAGACCTCCCCGATCGTCGCGCTCAACACCTGCTCGAGATCGTCCTGGCCCTCGGGGTGGCCCGCGTTGACGATCAGCACGCCGCCCGGTGTCAGGCGGTCGCGGACCTGCTCGAAGAACTCCTTGGTGGCGAGGTAGAACGGAATGTAGGGCTGGCGGTAGGCGTCGACCGAGATCACGTCGTACTGCGCGTCGATCCGACGCAGGAACGGCCGCGCGTCCTCGTGGTAGAGGTGCAGGCGCGGGTTGTCCATGTCGAAGTAGCGGCGGCCGATCTCGGACAGCTCGCCGTCGATCTCGACCCCGTCCACACGCGCGCGCGGGAAGAAGTGCTCGTAAGCGCGCGCCGTCGTCCCCGCCGCGTTGCCGAGGATCGCGACCCGCCGCGGCGGCACGCCGAGCCCGGCGTACGGCAGCACGAGGTGGCCGTCCCAGACGTCGCCGGTGAGAACGGTACGCGGGTCGTAGATCGAGTGCTGCGCCTGCCCCTCGTTGAGCTCTAGCGCGCGCGAGCCGTCGGCGCGCTCGACCACACGCGCGTACTGGTACTCGGTCTCGCGCTCGTGGATCAGGCGGCTGCCGGCGTCGAGGTCGCCCGCCTTGAGCGTGCCCACGGGCAGCGCCATCAGGACCGCGATCCCGGCAGGCGCGAGCGCGTAGCGGGCCAATGGCCGCAATCCCGTCACCGCCACCAGCGCGATCGCTAGCGCGAACACGAGGAAGGTGCGCCGCGTACCGACGAGCGGGATCAGCAGCAGCGCCGAGAGCAGCGTACCGACGAGGCTGCCCGCGGTCGAAAGCGCGTAGAGCCGACCGGCGATCGTGCCCGACTCCTCGACGCTGCCGACCGCGAGCCGGAGCGCCCACGGGCTGACCATCCCGAGCAGCAGCACCGGGATCGCGACCAGGACCAAGACTCCGATCAGCGAGCCGATGAAGGCGCCGGCCGATATCTCGTCGAGCGCGTTGACGGCCAGGTCGAGCATCGGGTCGGCAACGAAGGGGACGACCGCGAGCAGCACCGCCGCCAGCAGCGTCAGCCGGCAGAGCGCCTCCTTCGAGGGGTTGCGGGCGGCGAAGCGTCCGCCGAGCCAGTAGCCCAGCGAGAGCGCGACCAACACGACACCGATCGTGTTCGCCCACACGATCGTGGACGCGCCGAAGTAGGGCGCGAGCAGGCGCACCGCGGCGATCTCGGCGCCGAGCGAGCCCGTCCCGACCACGAAAACGAGCACGGTCAGCGGGGGCATTCCGACCGTGACGATAGCTAGCGTCGGACGATGTGAGCACCGACTCCGAGCGCTTGCTTGCCGAGGACGCTGCGGTCCTCTGGCATCCCTTCACCCAACAGCAGGGCTGGGCCTCGGAGGACCGGCTCGTGATCGACCGCGCCGAGGGCTGCGAGCTGATCGACGCCGACGGGCGGCGCTACATCGACGGCGTCTCGTCGCTGTGGTGCAACGTCCACGGCCATCGGCACCCGCTGATCGACGCCGCCGTGCGCGAGCAGCTCGACCGGGTCGCGCACACGACGATGCTCGGCCTGACCCATCGGCCGGCGATCGACCTGGCGACGAGGCTGGTCGAGCTCGCGCCGCCGAGACTCAGCCGCGTCTTCTACTCCGACTCGGGCTCGACCGCCGCCGAGATAGCGCTCAAGATGGCTTTCCAGTTCTGGCAGCAGCAGGGCGGCGCGGCGAGGCGGCGTACGCGCTTCGTCTCACTGCGAGAGGCCTACCACGGCGACACGATCGGCTCGGTCTCGGTCGGCGGGATCGAGCTCTTCCACTCGCTCTACCGCCCGCTGCTGTTCGAGACGCTCGCGGCCGAGCCGGGCGACGCGGCCGACATGGAGCGCGTGCTCTCCGAGCACGCCGGCGAGGTCGCCGCGGTGATCCTCGAGCCGCTCGTCCAGGGGGCGGCCGGGATGCTCGTCCACCCCGAGGGCTACCTGCGCGATGTGCGCGAGCTGTGCGACCGCCACGGCGCGCTGCTGATCTGCGACGAGGTCGCGACCGGCTTCGGGCGCACCGGGACGATGTTCGCCTGCGAGCAGGAGGGTGTCGCGCCCGACTTCATGTGCCTCGCGAAGGGCCTGACCGGCGGCTACATGCCGCTCGCGGCGACGCTCACGACCGAGCGCGTCTACGCGGGCTTCCTCGGGCGCTTCGAGGAGTTCCGCAGCTTCTTCCACGGCCACACCTACACCGGCAACCCGCTCGCCTGCGCCGCGGCGCTGGCGACGCTCGAGGTCTTCGAGGCCGAGCGGACGCTCGAGCGCCTGGCGCCGAAGATCGAGCTACTCGCCCGGCTGTTGGCGCCGATCGCCTCGGCGCCCGCGGTCGCCGAGGTCCGGCGGCGCGGATTCATGTGCGGCATCGAGCTGAAGGGCTTCCCGGTCGAGGCGCGCATCGGGCACCAGGTCACACTCGAAGCGCGCCGCCGCGGCGCGATCATCCGCCCGCTCGGCGACGTCGTCGTGCTGATGCCGCCGCTCGCGATCTCCGAGGCCGAGCTCGCGCGGCTCGTCACGATCGTGTCCGACTCGATCGACGCCGCGACCGGCAGGGAGAGCCTGCAACTAGCGGCCTGACGCTAGGCGCTAACCGTCGTACGGAACGAAATCCTTTTTACGAGCGCCACACACCGGGCAGAACCAGTCGTCGGGGATCTGGTCGAAGGTGGTGCCCGGCGCCAGGCCGCCGTCCGGATCGCCCTCGGCGGGGTCGTAGATGAAGCCGCATGACTCGCAGATGTAGAGCTGTTCCATCGCGGTCTCGCTCATAGAGCGGACACCCTAACGAGATAGGCTGGCGCGGTGCGCGTCGACCGCCCGCCGCCCGGCGAGGACCTGAACACCGGCGACGAGACCGCGCCGCGCCAAGCAGCATCGGTGATCGTGCTGCGCGACTCGGACGACGGCCCCGAGGTGCTGCTCGTCCAGCGCAACCCGGAGTCGCGCTTCATGGGAGACGCCTGGGTCTTCCCCGGCGGCTCGGTCCACGATGACGACGGCGGGCCCGAGGGGGCGGGACTGCGCGAGCTCGCCGAGGAGGCGGCGCTGACGCTCGACGGGCCGGACACGCTCGTCCCGTTCTCGCGCTGGATCACCCCGTCCGAGGTCAAGATCCGCTTCGACACCTGGTTCTACGTCGCGGCGGCGCCCGACGGCGCCGCGCCGAAGGTCGACGGCGAGGAGTGCGTCGACCTGCGCTGGATGCGGCCCGCGGACGCGCTCGCGGCGGGCGAGCGCGAGGAGATGCTGCTGGTCTTCCCGACGATCAAGCACCTTGAGCAACTCGCCGAGCTGACTTCGGTCGAGCACGCTTATGAAGTCGCGCGCGCGCGCGAGGTGACGCCGATCCAGCCGCGCGTGATCGTCAAGGGCGATCACGCCGAAGTGCTGCTGCCCGGTGAGCCGGGCTACGACAGCTAACCCTCCCTACCCTTCCCGCCTCGATGACCTTCTCCGTGCAGGTCGGCCTGCTGCTGGCGCTCGCGACCGCGTTCACGTCGATCGTCGGCTTTCTCTACAAGCACCGCGGCGCGGTCCAGTCGCCGCCGGTCTCCGCGCGCCGGCCGGTGCGCAGCTCGCTGGCGCTGTTCCGCTCCAAGTGGTACGTGCTCGGCATCGTCGTCGCGACCGGCTCCTGGGGCCTGCACGTCGGGGCGCTGGCGCTCGCGCCGATCTCGCTCGTGCAGTCGGTGATCGCCGGCGGCCTCGTCCTGCTGACCGTCGTCGCCGACCGGATATTCGGCTTCACGGTCACCCGCCGCGAGTGGGTGGGCGTGGCGATGATCGCGGTCGGCCTCGCGTTTCTGGCGGCGACTCTCGACGGGGCGGGGGACTCGAGCCACAGCGACTACACCGCCGCCACGCTCGCGATCTACGTCGGCGCCTGCGCCACGCTCGGGTTCACGGCGATCGCGTTCGGGCGCGGCCACCACCGCGGCGTCATGCTCGGCGCCTCGGCCGGGCTGATGTGGGCCGGGTCGGATGTCTCGATCAAGGCGCTCTCGGGCGAGCTCGGCGGCGGGGCGCTGGCGGTGATCGACCCGCTCGCGGCCGTGATCGCGGTGCTGTCGTTCATCGGGCTGGTCGTATCGGCGCGGAGCCTGCAGGTAGGCAAGGCGGTGCCGGTGATCGCGATCACGAGCGCCGCCGCGAACGCGGCCACGATCGCCGCCGGGCCGGTCGTGTTCGGAGAGCCGCTGCCCGACGATCCGCTCGGCTTCGCCGTCCGGATGCTGGCGTTCATGCTCGTCGTAGTGGCGGCCGCGCTGACGCCGGCGCCGGCGCGCGCCGCGCACCTGGACGAAGACGAAGAGCCGGCCGCGGCGCTCGGGGCTACGCCGGCAGCGGAACGCGCTGCATCGTAAAGCGCTGACCCAGCTCGGTCTCGCACGAGAACGAGTCGCCGCCCGGGTCGGCGCCCGCGTCGATAACGACCTCGCGACCCTCGAAGAGGTCGACGAGTGCGGCGTCGAGCAGCACGGGCACGCCGCCGACCTCGGCGACCGGCCGCTCCGCCGGACCCGCGACGTAGCGGGAGAACAGGAACGGCGCCGTCGAGTCGCAGCAGCCGTTGCCGATCACGAGCGTGAGGTCGTCGCCGAGTCGCTCGCGCGCGTCGGCGAGCAGCGACTCGGCCGCCTCTGTGAGCACGATGCTCAGCTGTGCCACGCCTCGATCGTAACGCGCTCGCTGGGTTAGGCTCCGCCCTCATGGCGAGCAGCGCTCTGACCGTGGCGGTCACCGGACCGACGGGCGACCTCGGAGTGGCGCTCGTGGATGCGCTCGAGCGCTCGCGCTCGGTCAAGCGCGTGGTCGGCTTCTCACGCAGCGGCTTCGATTCGCAGGAGCGTGGATGGCGCAAGACCGAGTCGGTTCAGGGCGACGTCCGCGACCGCGGCGACGTGCGCAGCGCGGTCAAGGGCGCCGACGTCGTCGTCCACCTGGCGTTCTCGCTGATGGGCGCCGGCGATGCGACGCACGAGATCAACGTCGACGGCTCGCAGATCGTCTTCGAGGAAGCGGTCCGGGCCGGCGCCGCGCGCATCTGTTACGCGTCGAGCGTCGCCGCCTACGGCTTCCACGACGACAATCCGAAGTGGCTCGACGAGGACATCCCGGTGCGCGGGACCCCCGAGCACTTCTACTCTGCGCACAAGGCCGAGGTCGAGCACGTGCTCGAGAAGATTCTCGCGCGCAAGCGTAAGACGAGCGCCTACGTGTACCGGCCCTCGATCGTCGCCGGCCCGCGTGCCCAGATGCTGATCGAGGAGATCCCCTACGTCCGCCTCTCGGACGCGATGCCGGACGCGGTCGTGCGGCTGCTGTCCTCGATGCCGGTCCTGAAGCCGGTGATACCCGACCCGGGAGTCAAGGCCCAACTCGTCCACGAGGACGACGTCGCCTCCGCGTTCGTCGCCGGGATCACCGCCAAGGGGCCTCCCGGGGCGTACAACCTCGCCGGCAGCGGCACCTTCTCGATCGGCGATCTCGCGGACGAGCTCGGCTGGTACACGATCCCGATCCCCGAGCTCGCGGTCGACGCCACCGCGGAGGTGGTCTCGCGCCTGCCTCAGACACCGGAGGCCCTCTCGTGGATCGAGTCGGTCCGGACGCCCGTGCTGATGAAGACGGCGCGGGCGAAGAAGCAGCTCAAGTGGCGCCCGAAGCACTCGGCCAAGCAGACGCTCAAGGCGCTCGTCGCCGCCTACCGGACCGAGGCGCGCGAGCGCTAGCCAGGGCTACTCGCGCGGCTCCGAGAGCAGGACGCCGAACATCTTCTGGTCGGGGTCCTTCGTCAGATCGACGTGCACATGCTTGACCTCGGTGTACTCGTCGAGCCCGTAGGTCCCGAGCTCGCGGCCGATGCCCGACTGCTTGTAGCCCCCGAAGGGCGCCACGCAGTTGATCAGGTGGTGGTCGTTGATCCAGACCGTACCGGCGCGCAGCGCCTTCGCGGTCGTGAGGCAGCGGTCGTAGTCCTCTGACCAGACCGCCGAGGCGAGGCCGTAGATCGAGTCGTTGGCGATCGCGATCGCCTCGTCGTCGGACGAGAACTTGATCACCGACAGGACCGGCCCGAAGATCTCCTCCTGGGCGATCGTCATCGAGTTGTCGACCTCGGTAAAGATCGTCGGCTCGTAGAAGTAGCCCTTGTCGAAGCCCTCGGGGCGCTTGCCGCCGAGGACGAGCTTGGCCCCCTCCTCCTGGCCGATGCGGACGTAGTTCTCGACCGTGTCGAGCTGCTCGGCCGAGACCAGCGGGCCCATGTCGGTCTCGTAGTCGAGCGCGTCGCCGATCTTGATCTGCTTGGCGCGCGCGACCAGCTTCTCGACGAACTGGTCGTGGATCGACTCCGGCAGCAGCAGGCGCGTGCCCGACTCGCAGACCTGGCCCTGGTGGAAGAACGTCGCCCACAGCGCGCCGTCGACGGCGGCGTCGATGTCGGCGTCCTCGTAGACGATGTTCGGCGACTTGCCGCCCAGCTCGAGCGTGCACTTCTTGATCGTGCTCGAGGCGAGCTGCATGATCCGCCGCCCCACGACGGTCGAGCCCGTGAACGAGACCTTGTCGACGTCGGGATGCGAGGCGAGCTCCTCGCCGACGGTCGCGCCGCCTCCGGTGATGATGTTGACCACGCCCGGCGGCAGCTCGGTCTCCTCGAGCAGCTCCGCCAGCCGCAGCGCCGTAAGCGGCGTGTTCGAGGCGGGCTTCAGCACGACCGAATTGCCCATCGCGAGGGCCGGGGCGAGCTTCCAGACGGCCATCACGAGCGGGAAGTTCCACGGGATGATCCCCGCACACACACCGATCGGCTCGCGCAGGACGAAGTTGTGCGAATGGGTCGGGAACGAGACCGCCTCGAGCGGCTCCTGGCGGTCACGGCCGGCGGCGCGCGCGAAGTAGTCCCAGTGGGTGATGCAGTAGCCGATCACGACCGTGCCGGTCGCGCGCATCGTCATCCCCGACTGCAGCGACTCGAGCTCGGCGAGCTCGTCCTCGTGTTCGGTGAACTTGTCTACGACCGAGCGCATGATGCGCACGCGCTCGTCGGGATCGATGTCGGCCCAGACGCCGGAGTCGAAGGTCTCGCGCGCCGCGGCGATCGCCTTGTGCGCGTCCTCGCGCCCGCCCTTCGGAACGGTCGCGATGACTTCTTCGGTCGAGGGGTTGATCACCTCGAAGCTCTCGCCCGAGGCGGCGTCGGCCCACTCGCCGCCGATCCAGTTCTTGTACGCCTTGACCTCCTGCGTCGGTGCGACCGCCATCGCCTCTCCCCTCGCTAGCTGTTCTCTGAGTCTAGAGCGCGGCCCTGTACAGCTCTGTGTAGGCCTCTTCGCTCACCTCGCGCGGGTTCAGCAGCGTCGTGCCGTCGCCGAGCGCGCCGTCGACGAGCGTCGGGATGCCCTCCTCGGGCACGCCCGCCTCGGACAGCCGCGTCGGCAGGCCCATGCGGCCGCTCAGCTCGGTCAGATGCGTCGCGATCGCGTCGCCGACGGCCTCGTCCGCGCCGCCCGACTCGACGTCGAAGATGTCGGCGACCTCGCGGAAGCGGTTCGCAATCGGCGTGCCGCCGGCGCAGTTGTAGCGGACGACGTGCGGCAGGTTGATCGAGTTGGCGACGCCGTGCGGCACGCCGTAGTGCGCGCCGCAGGGATGCGACATCGCGTGAACCGAGCCGAGGTTGAGGTTGATCGCGAGCGCCGCGGCGATCAGCATGTTGCCGCGCGCCTCCTCGTCGTTCGGCCCGTCGGTGACCGCGCGCTCGAGGTTGTCGCGCAGCAACCGCAGCGCCTGCAGCACGTTCGCGCTCAGGTGCGGGCTCCAGTCGGTGCAGGTGTGGCCCTCGATCGCATGGGTCATCGCGTCCATGCCGGTCGCCGCGGCGATCGCGGGCGGCAGGGTGCGCGTCGACGCCGGGTCGAGGATCGCCAGCCGCGGGAAGAGCGGGAAGTCGGCGATCTCCACCTTGACCTTCTCCTCGTGATCCTTGACGACCGCGGCCATCGAGACCTCCGACCCCGTCCCGGCGGTGGTCGGGATGACCGCCAGCGGGGCGATGTCCTCGGGGCGACCCATGCCGTCGCCCGCGCGCGGCATCAAGTAGAAGCCCTCGTGCTCGCGCACCGTTCCGCCGTGGGTGAAGATCAGCACGGCTGCCTTGGCGGTGTCGATCACCGAGCCGCCGCCGACAGCGATGAACGAGTCCGCGCCGACCTCCTTCGCGTACTCGGCGCAGCGCTCGACGACGTCTGTCGCCGAGTCCTGCGGCACCTGGTCGAAGACCCCCCCGACCTCGAGGCCGCCGTCCGTGAGCCCCGCCTCGACCTTGTCGATCAGGCCGGTCGCTCGGATCACCTCGTCGGTGACGATCAGGACGCGCGCCGCGCCCTCCTTCATGAACTCGAAGCCGGCGCTGGCGATCAGGTCACGGCCGGCGATGATCCGGGTCGGCTGGGTCGACTGGTAGAAGTCCTTGAAGCCGGCCCACTGCTGGGCCTCGGCCGCCTCGGTCGAAGCCTCCATGTAGCTACGCCGCGTCGAGCAGGTCCTGGCGGCCCGCGCTCTTGAGCATCGCCGTGTACTTCGGGAAGACCGGCTTGACCAGCGGCACGAGCTTGAGGATCTTGGCGACGGGCCCCTTCGCCTTCATCTGGCCGCGCGCGAGCGCAACCGTCACGTTGACCTTGCCGAGCCAGAACTTATGCGCGGTGTCGGCCTCCATCGACATCACGACCTCGGGCTCCATCTCGGTCGGGCCGAGATCGACCTGGCCCTCCTCGTTCTCGATCATCTTGACCGTGATCTGAGACTCGGGGTTGCGGTACTGGTACTGGACGATCGTGTTCGCCTTGCGGAACTTCGGCGCCAGCTCCTCGTCCGCGGTGAGGTCCTCGAACAGCTTCCCGATGAACTCGTAGACCTCCTGGTCATCTTTGAAGTACGGCATCTATCTCCCTCGTCAGTGGCAGTTTCTCTCCCGCGCGGGAGCCTATAGCGCCCTGTGGGGGCTACTCCTTGGCGAGCAGCATGGCGATCCCCTGACCGCCACCGATGCAGAGCGTGACCAGGCCGATCTCGTGGCCTTCGCGCTCCATCTCGGAGAGCAGCTTCGCCGTGATCACGGCGCCCGTGGCGGCGATCGGATGTCCCAGCGCGATCGCGCCGCCGTTCGGGTTGACCTTCTCGGGGTCGAGCTCGAGGTCCTTCATGACCGCCAGCGACTGCGCGGCGAACGCCTCGTTGAGCTCGATCACGCCGACGTCGTCGAGCGCGACGCCGGCCTTGTCGAGCGCCTTGCGAACCGCGGGCACCGGGCCGATGCCCATCGTCGCGGGATCGACGCCGCAATAGGCGTAGGAGAGGATGCGCGCCCGCTTCGGAGCTCCGAGCTCGTCGGCCTTCTCGGCCGACATCAGCACCACTGCGGCGCCCGCGTCGTTCATGCCGGATGCGTTGCCGGCGGTAACCGTGCCGTCGGGCTTGAAGACCGGTTTCAGCTTGGCCATCGACTCGATCGTCGCGTCGGGGCGGACGTGCTCGTCGGTGTCGAAGTCGACCTGCTCGCGCTTGACCTTGACCGGAACCGGAACGACCTCGTCCGCGAACTTGCCGCCGTCGATCGCCGCCTTGGCGCGCGTGTGCGAGCTGAGCGCGAACTCGTCCTGCGCTTCGCGCGAGATCGAGTGCGACTCGGCGAGGTTCTCGGCCGTGATGCCCATGTGGACGTCGCTGAAGGGATCGGTCAGGCCGCCGACAACCGGGTCGACCATCTTCGCCTCGCCCATGCGCGCGCCCCAGCGGGCGTTCGGCATCCAGTAGGGGCCGCGGCTCATGTTCTCGGCGCCGCCCGCGACGACCACGCCCGCCTCGCCGGTCTCGATCGTCTGCGCCGCGGACACGATCGCCTGCACGCCGGTCCCGCAGAGGCGGTTGACCGTCAATGCCGGCACCTCCTTGGGGATGCCGGCCTTCATCCCGACGACGCGCGCCATGTACATGTCCTCGGGCGCCGAATGGATGACGTTGCCGAAGACGACTTGCTCGACCTGGTCCGGCTCGATCCCGGCCCGCTCGACCGCCGTGCTCGTCACAATCGAGCCGAGCTCGGTCGGGGGCACGTCGCGCAGGCTCTTCCCGTAGGAGCCGACCGCGGTCCGCGCGGCCGACGCGATCACGACGTCGGGCACGGAGCTAGGCAGGAGGTGCGCCGCCGGGCGGGGCGCTCGGCGGCGGGGTCGCGCCGCCGGGCGAAGGGCTCGGCGGAGGGGCCCCGCCCGCGGGCGCTCCACCCGCTGGCGGCGCTGGCGCGGCCGGCGGGACGCTGCGGCCGGCTGCGCCGCCCGCGAACGCTGCCAGCAGGCCGAGTCCGCCGACGATCAGCAGCAGCAGCGGCCAGCCGAGGATGCCGGCGCTGAACTCCTCGCCCTTCGAGACCTCTTCGATCACGTCGCCCAGCTGGACGCCGACGCTCAACAGGAAGCCGAGCAGTCCGATCGCGCCGACGTAGCCGAGCCCGCGCCAGCCGGCACGCGAGGCGCCGACGATCAGCGCGAGCGAGGTGGCCAGCAGCATGAAGTCCCAGAAGACGTTCTGCTTGATCGGCGAGTCGTCCTCGATGCCGCCGCCGAAGGCCGCGCCGATCACGTCCCCCTGCAAGCCGGAGTACTCGGCGATGATCCCGAAGCCGAACGCGAGCACGGCCGCGATCCCGGCGACGGTCAGCACCGCGTTCCCCGAGCGCTCGTTGCCGGCGCGCACGCCGAGCCCCGCCACGAGAGCGATCGCGCCGAAGATGAACAGCAGCCAGCGGAAGCCGTTCGCGCCCGGGTCGACGAGCTCGTCCCAGACCGACAGCCACACGAACAGCAGCGAGAACGCAGCGATCAGCACCGCATAGGGCACTCCGCGGCGAGCGGCCACGCCGGCAAGCGCGGCGATGAAGAGGAAGATCAGCGCCTGGATCCAGCCGTCCTCGGTGTTGGCGCCGATCCAGTCCCAGAACTGGAAGTCCATCGGGATCGCGAGCAGGATCGCCGTTACGAAGAAGACGGTCTGCCAGGGGGCTGACACCTCGCCGGCCGCAAGCGTTTGGGTCTCGCCCGCGCGGGTCGTGATGGCGCCGCCCTCGCGCGTCGCCGACACCTCGTCGACCGTGGCGCTGGCGACGGCCACCTCCTCGCGGCTGAATGCCAGCCCGTAGAGGATCGCGAACGGGACGAACAGGACGAGCGTGAGCAGCAACCCGCCCCAGGGATCGCCCTCGAAGAGCTCCGAGGCCAGGCTGCCCTTGCGCACCCAAAGCGCGACGCAGCCGGCCGCGAACAGCAGGCCGCTGAGCGCCTTGAGCAGATCGCCGCTGCGGTCGTCCAGGGACATCGGCGCGAGCATATGCGAAAGCGCCCAATGGGTCCACCCCGGCGCGCCGATCCGCGCCTTTGCCTACCCTTCCCCGCTCCGAGCCGTGAGACGCATGCTCTCGATCCTGGTCGCCGGTGCCTGCCTCTGCGGGATCTTCGCCGCGCCCGCGCTCGGGCAGCCCGCCGCCCCTGGCGCTGGCTTCGTCCCAGCCAAGAAGGCGCTCTACGCCGACGGCAACGGCGCCCGCCACCTGCTCGACGGCGATTGGCTCTACCGTGCCGACCCGGCCGATCAAGGCCTCGCCCAGGGCTTTCACACCCAGGTCGACAGCACGGGCTGGTCGACGGTCCAGGTGCCCAACGTCTTCAACGCGGACGAGTTCGACGTGCCGAGCTACCTCGGCCGCGTGGGCTGGTATCGCAAGGACTTCACCCCGCCCGCCGGCGGCAAGGGGGTCAGCTGGGTCTTCCGCTTCGAGTCCGTCAACCACCGCGCGACCGTGTACCTCAACGGCCGCCAGATCGGCCGCCACGTCGGACCGTACATCCCGTTCGAGGTGCCGGCCGAGGGCATCTCCGAGACCGGCGTCAATCGGCTCGTCGTGCGCGTCGACAGCCGTCGCAACGCGAGCGACGTCCCCGCCGGGGGCCTGCTCGGCAACGGCGGCGTGCGCGGGGGCTGGTGGAACTACGGCGGCATCAACCGCGAGGTCTACCTGCGGCGCGTTGAGCGCGTCGACATCACCGACGTCTACGCGCGCCCGCGCCTGCGCTGCCGCGGCTGCGAGGCGACGATCGAGGTCTCGGCGACGCTGCGCAACCCCGGCCGCTCGAAGCAGAAGGTGCGCTTCTCGGGCGCGGTCGCGGGCCGGCGGCTGTCGTTCTCCAAGGACGCGATCTCGCTCAACGGCGGTGGCTCGCAGCGCGTGTCGAGGACGGTCACGATCCGCAAGCCGCGGCTCTGGGAGCCCGGGCGTCCGAACCTCTACAAGCTCTCGCTCGCCGCCACGCGCAGCGGGAAGAAGGTCGCGACCTACGGGGCGCACGTCGGCGTGCGCTCGCTGCAGGTCGACGGCAGCGGTCGCGTGCTGCTCAACGGCCGCAAGGTCTCGCTGCGCGGCGCGAGCGTGCACGAGGACGTGCCGGTGCGCGGCAACGCGCTGTCGACCGCCGACATCGACACCAACGTCGCGCTGCTGCGCGAGCTCGGCGCCGACGTTACCCGCGCCCACTACCCGCTGCACCCGCGCACGCTCGAGCTCGCGGACCGCGCCGGGATCCTCGTCTGGGAGCAGATCCCCTTCTGGCGCATCCCGACCAGGTCGCTGGCCTCGGGCTCGGTGCGCGGCAAGGGGGTCGACTACCTGCGCCAGGCGATCCGCCGCGATCGCAACCACGCCTCGGTCTTCGTCTGGAGCGTCGGCAACGAGCTGCCGAGCAAGGTCACGCCGGGTCAGCGGCGCTACCTGACCGAGGCGAGCGCCGCCGCCCGCGAGGAGGATCCCTCGCGGCTCGTCGGCATCGACTTCACGGGCCACCCCAGCCTGCCCCCCGAGTCGATCTACCGGCGCTTCGACGTGCTCGGCGCCAACTCCTACTACGGCTGGTACCACGGGCCGAACGGGCAGACGGCAGACATCTCGCTGATCGGCCCCTACCTGGAGCAGCTGCACGACTACTACCCGGAGCAGGGGCTGTTCGTCACCGAGTTCGGAGCCGAGGCCAACCGCGACGGCCCGGCCTTCGAGAAGGGCACGCACCGGTTCCAGCAGTCCTACCTGCGCGGCAGCCTCGGGGCGTTCGCGCGCAAGCCGTTCCTGAACGGGGCGATCATGTGGATCCTGCGCGACTTCCAGGTGCGCCCAAACTGGGACGGCGGCAACCCGCGGCCGGAGCCGCCGACGAACTTCAAGGGCGTGGTCACGCGCGGCGGGGCCAAGAAGCCGGCCTTCGGCGACGCGGCGGCCGCGTTCAACGCCGTGCCCTCATTGCGCTGAGCTGACCAGCGGTCAGGGGGAGCTACTCGGCGACGAAGCGGTAGACGGGCCCGCTGAGGGAGACGGCATAGACGCCGCCGTCGGAGTCCTGGCCGAACGAGGACAGCTGCTCGACGTCGAGGCCGAGCGCGCGGTCGTTTTCGGCGTCGGGGATCGCGAGTTTCGCCTGGCGCAGCGCGGCGACGCAGAAGTCGCCGAACAGATAGCGGCCCTGGAACTTGCCGAGCTTCGGGTCGCGGACGACGTAGCCGCCGATCACCGAGCAGTCGCCGTCCGCGCCGCGGGTCTCGCGCACGATCACGGGCGGCACATGGTCCGCGGTCTCGCCCTCGCCGAAGGACTCGCGGCCCTCGAACGCGCTCCAGCCGAAGTCGGCCCCGCGACCCTTGCCCCGCTCGACGAAGTCGACCTCCTCGAACTCGTCCTGGCCGACGTCGCCGATCGCGAGCGCCCCTGTCTTGCGGTCGAACGAGAAGCGGTAGGGGTTGCGCAGTCCGTAGGCGTAGACCTCGCCGCGCGCGCCGGGCTCGCCGACGAACGGGTTGTCCTTCGGGATCCCGTACGGCTTGCCGTCGGACTCGGCGGGGTCGATCCGCAGCAGCTTGCCGAGCAGTGAGCCCTTGTCCTGTGCTGTCTTCAACGGGTTGCCCGCGCCGCCGCCGTCACCGGTTCCGATGTAGAGCAGGTCGTCGGGACCGAACTGGAGCTGGCCGCCGTTGTGGTTGGGGAACTGGCTGTGCTCGATTCGCAGCAGCTCGCGCGCCGAGTCCGCGTCGGCGCGCGCAGGCGCGTCCTCCGAGCGCTCGTACTCCTGGATCCTGATGTCGCCGCCCTTGTCGGTGAAGTAGACGTAGAACTTGCGCGACTTCGCGTAGTCCGGCGCGAAGGCGATCGACAGCAGCCCGCGCTCGCCGCCCGCGCCGACCTCGGCGCTGAGGTCGAGGAACGGCTCCTCGAGCGTCTCGCCGTCCTCGATCACCTTGATCGTCCCGGCCTGCTCGGTCACGAACAGCCGCTTGGCGTTGTCCGGCTCGGAGGTGACGTAGGTCGGCGCGTCGAGGCTTGCGATCTGCTTCAGCTTCAGCGCTTCGGGTCCGCTGTCCCCCTCGCTGGTTGCCGGAGCCGTCGCGGACGGCGGCCCTCCCTCCTTCGCCGTCGTATCCTCGTCGTCATCGCCGCCGCAGCCAGAGACCGTGGCGACCACGGCGATCAGCAAGGTGGCGAAGGGGCGGGCCATCGCGGGCATTCTCACACGGCGGGCCGGCCGCGACGAAGGCGGCTCAGAAAACGCTTTTGCTTCGCTGGCAGGAACGCCGGTCGTCGCCTTCCGGTGGCTTCGCGGGCGTCCCACAACGAAGCCAGAGCTTCTCGGTGATGCCCTTGTCCTTGCCGTTCAGTTTCACCTTCCCGCGCATCAGGTCACGGTAGTAGCGCCCCTGAGCGATGCAGGGGCCGTCGAAGGTCCTGAAGTCGCCGCTCTTGTACGGCTCGATCGCACAGCCCGCATGAACAGGGTCCCCACCGCTCGGCCGGGGCCAGTTCGCCCGGCTGACATGGGCGACGACCATGTGAAGCCACTCGTGGAGGAGCAGGTTCCGCCACGGATCTCCCTCGTCGAAGTCGGGGCGGACGTTGTCGACCGGAAAGCGCGCGCCGTAGCCGGTGCCGGCGAGCGGCGCCATCGTTCCCGGCGACTCGCTGCCCTGCTCGGGATAGCGATAGAAGACCGCGTCGAGCTTGCGCGCCTTTCGGAAACTCGGCGTGTCCGCCGGAAACATCCGGGCAAAGTTGCAGTCGCCGGCCTCCTCGGCACAGCCTGTGAAGAGCGCGTCGCCTTCGTCGAATAGTTCGATCTGTGCTCGGACCCCGCACTGCGAGAAAGTCCCGATCTGCTCGACGAACTTCCTCGACGCCCGTTTCGCGGCATTGAAGCTGCCGTCGCGCGGCAGCGTCGCGCCGTTCGGGCTACGGAAGAAGAAGCGGTAGCCGATCCGCCACTTCGGGGCATCGGCGCAGCCCTTGGTCTTGTACGTCGCGAACGACGTCGAAGCCGCATCGGCAGGCGACGTTTGTGTGGCGAACGCGCACGCGAGGGCGGCAAGCGCGGCGAGAGCGAGCCCTACGCGCCGCCGTGGTCGGATAGCAAGCGTCATATCGGGCTGGCCAGATTTGAACTGGCGACCTCTCCGACCCGAACGGAGCGCGCTACCAAGCTGCGCCACAGCCCGTGGCGAGCCAAGGGTAGCGATGGCTACGCCGCGACCGCCTTGTAGTAGCGCAGCGCGAGCCCGGTGAGCAGAGTCTCGAAGCACTCCTCGAGCGTCAGGTCGTGATCGCCGGCGAAGCCGCGCAGCCCCTGCTCCTCGATCGCGAGGCTCTGGTCGATCACGTCGTCGACGAGGTCGGGGTTGCGATCGGTGAAGTAGGCCCCCATCGAGTAGAGGTTGGTGTCCATCAGCGACTCGACGAACGCCGAGTCCGTGCTCGTTTCGCTCTTCGCCATCGCGTTGCAGACTAGTCTCCCCGCCGTGGCAGCGCGGGACGAGATCGTCGCCTTCCTCGACGGCCTGCTGGACGCCGCCGACTGGCCCGACTACGGGCCGAACGGGTTGCAGGTGCCGGGGTCTGACGAGGTCGAACTCGTCGTCAGCGGCGTTTCGGCCCACGCGGAGCTGTTCGAGCGCGCCGCCGACGCCGGCGCGCAGATGGTGCTCTGTCACCACGGCATCCTGTGGGACTTCCACCCGCGCTCGATCACGGCGCAGCTCAAGCGACGACTGGAGGCGCTGTTCGCCGCCGACATGTCGCTCGTCGCCTACCACCTCCCGCTCGACGCCCACCCGGAGGTCGGGAACAACGCGCTGATCTGCGCCGCGCTCGGATTCGAGCGCGCGGAGCCCTTCGGCGAGGCCAAGGGGCGCGCGCTCGGCTTCGTCGGCCGCTCGGCCGAGGGAATCGGCCGGCCCCAGCTCGTCGAGCGTTGCCGCGAGGTCTTCGGCCAGGAGCCGCGCGTGTTCGACGCCGGCCCCGAGGTCGTGCACAGCGTCGGCGTCGTCTCGGGCGCGGGCTCCTCGGAGCTCGCCGGCGCCGCCTCCGCCGGGCTCGACGCACTCGTCACCGGCGAGCCCTCCGAGCACGCGATGGCGGACGCGCGCGAGGCGGCGATCACCTTCATCGCGGGCGGCCACTACGCGACCGAGACGTTCGGCGTGCGCCGCCTCGGCGAGCTGCTCGCGGAGCGCTTCGGAGTCGAGCACCGCTTCGTCGCGGTGCCGAATCCGGTCTAGCCGACGGGCGCGTGCGGATCGAGGCCGCAAAGTCCGAGAAAATGGTTGCAGCGTCTTCGGCGCGAGGTAATCTAGGCGTACCCGTTTTCCGCGACGAGGAGGAGAAGTAGATGGCGATCCACTTGACGCCCACCGAGCTCGCAAGGGAATCCGGCATGCACCGCCGCGAAGTCATCACCAAGTGCATGCAGCTCGGTGTTCCGATCTTCCAGGGCAAGATCGACAAGACGCTGTTTCTCGGGTCATTGAAGGACGCGCAACGGAAAGCCGAGCCCGCGAAGCTCTGACTTTCGCGCTCGGCTAGTCTCCGCCCCGCTGCAGGAAGAGCAACGCGAGGAGGAGCGATGGAGGCAGTGACCGCGGCTGCGGCCGCGACCGGCTCGAACACGATGGCCGACGTGGTGGCGCTGGCCGCCGAGCGGCATGGCGATCAGACCGCGCTGCGGCACAAGGTCGGCGAGGAGTGGCTCGACGTCAGCTACAGCGAGCTCGGGGAGGCCGTCAGCGAGATCGCGCGCGGCCTGATCGACCTCGGCCTCGCGCACGGCGACAAGGTCGCCATCCTCGCCAACACGCGTCCTGAGTGGACGTACGCCAACTTTGGCATCCTGGCGAGCGGTTGCGCCTCGGTCTCGGTCTACCAGACCAACTCCGCCGAGGAGTGCCACTACGTGCTCGAGCACTCCGAGTCGCGCGCCGTGTTCGTCGAGGACGCCGAGCAGCTAGCGAAGGTGCGGGAGGTCGAGTCGAAGCTGCCGAAGCTCGAGCACGTGATCCTGATCGACCCCGCCGACGACATCGGCGACGCGGTCACGCTCGACGCGCTGCGCGAACGCGGCCGTGGGCGCGAGGCCGCCGAGCTCGCCGAGCGCACCGCGGCCGTCAGGCGCGAGGACATCTGCGTCTACATCTACACGTCGGGCACGACCGGGCCGCCGAAGGGCTGCCTGATCTCGCACGGCAACTATCGCGACGTCACGTCGATGACCGAGACCCAGGGCGTGATCTCCGCGGGCGACTCCGTCTACCTCTTCCTCCCGCTCGCGCACGCGTTCGCGCTGCTGATCCAGTTCGTCGCCACCGACCTCGGAGCGACGATCGCCTACTGGGAGAAGGACGCGCAGAAGATCATCCCCAACCTGATGGAGGTCAAGCCGACCTACTTCCCGTCGGTCCCGCGGATGTTCGAGAAGATCTACACGCTCGCGACCTCGAACGCGCCCGACAAGGAGCAGCTCGAACAGGCCGTGGCGCTCGGGCTCGAGGTGCGTCTGATGCAGCAGCGCAACGAGGAGGTGCCCGCGGAGCTGCAAGCCGCGTTCGAGAAGGCCGACGAGGCCCTCTACCAGAACGTGCGCAACATCTTCGGCGGCGAGATCCGCCAGTGCGTCACCGGGGCGGCTCCGATCGCGCAGGAGATCCTCGAGTTCTTCTTCGCCTGCGGCGTGCCCGTGTTCGAGGGCTACGGGATGACCGAGACCTCGACGATCGCGACGGCGAACACGCTCGAGGCCTTCAGATTCGGGTCGGTCGGCAAGCCGATCCCGGGCGTCGAGGTGAAGATCGCCGACGACGGCGAGGTGCTGCTGCGGGGCGCCAACATCTTCCAGGGCTACTACAAGAACGAGAAGGCGACCAGCGAGACGCTCGCGGACGGCTGGCTGCACACCGGCGACCTCGGGTCGGTCGACGAGGACGGCTTCCTCTACATCACAGGCCGCAAGAAGGACATCATCATCACCGCCGGCGGCAAGAACATCACGCCGGCGAATCTCGAGAACGGGCTCAAGCAGAACCGCTGGATCTCGCAGGCCGTGGTCGTCGGCGATCGGCGGCCCTACCTCGTCGTGCTGGTGACGCTCGACCCCGAGGAGCTGCCGGCGTTCGCGGAGCAGCACGGGCTCGCCGTCGAGGACGTCACGGACTCCGAGCAGATGCGCTCGGAAGTGCAGGCGGCGATCGACGCCGTCAACGCGAAGGTCGGTCCCGTCGAGCAGATCAAGTACTTCAAGATCCTGCCCAAGGACCTCGCGCAGGAGACCGGCGAGCTGACGCCGACGCTGAAGGTCAAGCGCAACGTCGTCAACGAGAAGTACGCGGCCGACGTCGACGCGCTTTACGAGCAGCAGCAGAGCGGGTAGCGAGGCGCCACGCCTGGCTCGCTACCCTAGGTGCGATGGCGAGCAACGACCCGACCGACACCGGCGGGCTGTTCATCGGGCGCAGGCCCGGGACCGGCCCGCTCAAATATCGCGACCAGCCGGTCATCGCCGGCGAGGGCCGGCGCAGGGTCGACACCAATCTCGCGCGCATCATCCTCGTCGCCGAGACGCTGCTGCTGCTCACCCTCTGGGGCCCGCAGCCGCTCGCATGGCTCTGGGTCGGCTCGCAGGTCGACTACCAGACCGGCGCCGTGGAGGCCGGGATCATGGTCGCCTTCGCGGGCATGCTCGTGACGCTGTTCATCACGCTGGCGATCGCCATCCGCCTCGATCGCTGGTGGCGGCTGGTGCGGCGCGCCGCCGGTCACGACCAGCGCAAGGGCGCGCTCGAGCGGATCTTCGTCATCAGCCTGATGATCGCCGGCAGCGCCTTCATGTTCTGGTTCATGATCCTCAACGGCCCGGGTTCCTCGGTCTTCTCAGGGCAGTACGACTGAGCTTCAGCGCCTAGCCTTAGCGGCCTCATCGGTCTACTCGACTACTACCGCCAGTTCGAAGCCCTCGACCACGAGGAGATCAACAAGGGCCTGCGCGCGCGCCGGGCCAAGGAGAAGGCGCAGGCGCTCGAGCGCGTCGCGGAGCTGGATCTCTCGAGCACCGAGTGGCCCGACTTCCCGCACTCCGAAGTGGCCAACGCCGCGATCTACGCCACGCGCGGGCGCCTGAACGCCTACCCCGATCGCCACGCGACCCGGGTGCGCCGCCGGCTCGCCGACCGCCACGATGTCGCGCCGGAGCAGATCGTGCTCGGCAACGGGGCCGCCGAGCTGCTGCAGTCGGCCGCGCACGTGCTGCTCGGACCGGGCGACGAGCTGGTCACTCCGTGGCCCTCCTACCCGCTCTACCCGCTGATGGCCGCGCGCGCGGGAGGAAGGGCGGTCGCCGTCGACGCCGCCGGGGGTCGCGCCGATCCGGGCGCGATCCGCGAGCTGATAGGAGAGCGCACGCGCGTCCTCACGATCTGCAATCCGAACGACCCGACCGGCGACTACCTGCCGGCGGAGAGCCTCGGCGAGCTGCTGTCGACGCTCCCCGAAGACGTGCATGTCCTACTCGACGAGGCGCTGATCCACTTCCAGGACGCGGACTCCGCGAACGGCTCGGTCGGTCTTGTCGAGGCGTTCCCGCGCCTGCTCGTCTTCCGCACGTTCTCGAAGATCTACGGGCTCTCGGGCCTGCGCGCCGGCTATGTCGTCGGCTCGCCGACGGCGGCGGCGCTGCTCGAGTCGCTCGCGCCGGCGCTCGGCGTCAACTCGCCGACCCAGGCGGGCATCGAGCAGGCGCTGCGGATCGGCGACGGAGAGGTCGAGCGTCGCCGCGAGCTGGTGATCGGACAACGCGGGCGGCTCGAGCGCGAGCTGCACGCGCTGCCGGTGGACGCGCCGCCGAGCCAGGCCAACTTCCTCTGGCTGAGCGCCGCGGGCGTGACGGGGGCGGAGCTGGCCGCCCGGCTCGAGCACTCGGGCGTGATCGTCGCCCCCGGCGGACCGCTTGGCGCCGACGATCACGTGCGCGCGTCGATCCGGGGACCGGCGGCCAGCGAGCGTTTGCTCTCAGCCTTGCGCGACGCGCTTGCTCAAGCCTGATCGGACTGGCGCAGCAAAGCCTCGGTCGTCTGCTCGAGGATCCGGCGCCAGGCGGCACCGCGCTCGCGCTCCTTGGTGACGCTGCGCACGACCTTGCGCACGCGCGTCGCCGAGATCTCGATCCCGTGCTTCGCGCAGACCTCGCGCAGGTGCTCGTAGTCGTTCGCCAGTCGCAGCGTCACCGACTCGAAGCCGTGGCGGGCGATCTCGAGGCGCTTGGTGAAGTTGAGGATGTTCGTCTCGAACATCAGCTCGTCGTTCGGCTCGGGCTCGATCAGGACGATGTCGACGCCGGGGTAGCGCTCCTCCCAGTGGCGCACCGCCTCGTGCAGCCGCTGGTGGGCGAGCAGCTTGAACGCCTGGTAGCCGATCTGTGGAAAGCCCATGTCGGCGACGCGGCGCACACGTGAGCCCGCGATCGTCGGGATCATCTTCTGGAAGTCGTTGACGTAGGGCACGAGCGGGTTGACGACGACGATGAACTTCGCCCCCTGCTCGACCGCGACGTCGACGTTGGTCGTCGAGCGCAGACCCCCGTCGACGAGCTGACGGCCTTTGATCTCGACCGGCTTGTAGACCATCGGCAGAGCGGTCGAGGCCGACACCGCGCGCGCGATCGGGACGTCGTCCCAGTCCTCGGCGCCGAGGACGACCCGCTCGCATGTGTCGAGATCGGTCGCCGCGAGGAAGAGCTCGTTCTCGAGCAGACGGAAGTCGTTCGTGCGGTCGGGGTCCGAGAGCACCTGCTCGAGGTAGTTCTGGACGCCCTTGCCGTCGTAGAGGCCGGGCGGGAGCACCTCCGCGAGCCCGATCGCCACGTCCATCGCGGACACGTTGCGCCACTGGCCGAGCAGGTTGCGCCCGAGGCCCAGCATCCGCAGCGGCAGCAGCGCCGCGCTGCGCGCGAAGTCGCCGTAGTTGGGCCTCAGCAGCGTGCCGAGGTCGATGTCGCGGAAGGGCGTCGGAACCTGGCGGTTGACGACGCGCAGCATCTCCTCCGGCGTCACGCCGTTGGCGGCCATGCTCGCCACGAACGAGCCGACGCTGGTGCCGACGTAGACGTCGAACTGGTTGATCGTGCGGTTGACGGCGAGCAGGTCGAGCGCGCGCAGCGCCCCGACCTCGTAGACACCGCCGGTGAAGCCGCCGCCGCCGAGCACGAGGGCCGTCTTCGACTGGCGACGGCGCCGGTTGGCGGTCCGCGGTGAGGTCTTGGCGCCCTGTGCGGGACGCTCGAGCTTGACGACCTTGGCCATGGTTGAGCACCTCCATGGTATCTGCCGGACACGCCGCTACCCTGCGCGCCCTGCGCTGTTTCAGCCCTCCGACCATGCGCCCTGGGGCTATCCCGCTACGGACACTGGCCGCCCTCGCGGGGATCGCTGCGCTGCTGGGGACGGGATTCGCCGCGCCTGCGCAGGGCCAGGCCGCCGACGAGAAGCTGCGCGAGGCGCTCGCGGGCGCGCTGCGCGGCGGCGGGCCGGGTGCGAGCGCTTATGTCATCGACGCCGACGACGGAAGGGTGCTCTTCAGCAGCGCAGGCTCGACGCGGCGGATCCTGGCCTCGAATGCGAAGCTGTTCACGACCGCTGCCGCCTTCGACCGCTTCGGCGCCGACGGCGCCTTCAAGACGGAGGTGCTCGCCAGCGGACGCGTCGAGGACAGCGTGCTCGACGGCGATCTCTACCTCAAGGGCGGCGGCGATCCCACGTTCGGGTCGAGCGGCTTCGCGGGCCGCTCCTACGGCGGCGGCGGCTCGGTGGAGGAGCTCGCGCGCCAGCTCGAGCTGGCGGGGATCGAGCGCGTCAGCGGCCGCGTGCTGGGCGACGAGTCGCGCTTCGACTCGCGCCGCGGCGTCCCGGGCTCGGGCTATGCGGTGTCGATCTACATCGGCCCCCTCAGCGCGCTGGCATTCGATCGCGGCCTTACGAGCTCGCGCGGCAGCGCGTTCGCGCGCAGCCCGGCGGGCTTCGCGGCTGGCCGCCTCGACGCCGCGCTCGAGCGCGAAGGCGTTTCGGTACGAGGCGCGCCGGGCACGGGCGTAGCGCCCGCGAACGCGGAGTCGCTCGCGAGCGTCGCCTCGCCGCCAGTCTCACGGCTCGCGCGGATCACGAACAAGCCGTCCGACAACTTCTTCGCCGAGATGCTCGTCAAGGACCTGGGCGCCGCCGACGGGCTGACCGGAACGACCGCGCGCGGCACGCGCAAGGCGACGAGCTTCGCCCGCTCGCTGGGCTCGGCTCCGAAGCTGGTCGACGGATCGGGACTCTCGCGTGGCAACAGCGCCAGCCCGAAGAGCGTCGTCGCGCTGCTGCGCGGAATGCGCTCGCACGCGACGTTCGCGAGCTTCTACGCGTCGCTGCCGATTGCCGGCCGCGACGGCACGCTGGGCGGGCGCATGCGCAGCGGCCCCGCCGCGGGCAACTGCCGCGCCAAGACCGGGACGCTGACGAACGTCAGCGCGCTGTCGGGGTACTGCCGTTCGCGCTCGGGCAGGACGCTCGCGTTCTCCTTCCTCATGAACCGGGTCAGCCCGGCAAGCGCCCGCGGCGTGCAGGACCGGATGGCCCAGGCGCTGGCGGGTTACGGGAACTAACTCGACGCGGTAGCTTCGGATCGTGGAGGATCCGATGGCCATCACGCGCGGGGTAGCCATCCCGCTGTCCGAGGTCGAGCTGCGGACGAGTCGCTCGTCAGGGCCGGGTGGGCAGCACGCGAACGTGACGGCCTCGCGGGTCGAGGCGGTCTTCGACGTCGCCGCGTCGCAGGCGCTGAGCGAGCAGCAGAAACGACGCGTGATGGCGCGCGTCGGACCGCGCGTCAGCGCGGCCGCGCAGGACACACGCAGCCAGGCACGCAACCGCGAGCTGGCGCTCGAGCGATTGCGCGCACGGCTCGCGAGGGCCCTGTCGGTACCCAAGCGCCGGCGCCCGACGCGTCCCTCACGGGCCGCGCGCGAGCGGCGCCTCGAGGCGAAGCGCCATCAGAGCCGGCGCAAGCGCCAGCGCCGCCGGCCCTCGAACGACGACTAGCGCGCCACGAGCAGCGAAGCGCCGATCGCGCCACCGAGGTCGCCGAGGGCGGCGACCTCGATCTTCGGTGGGCGATCGTCGGAGAACAGGTGCGGCTGCATCGCCTTCGCGATCCGCTTCACGTAGGGCTCGCCGAAGCGGGTGCCGAGGCCGCCGCCGATCACGACCGCCTCGATGTCGAGCAGGTTCACGGCCGAGGCCGTGGCGGTGGCGATCGCCTCGATCGCCTGGTCGATCAGCTCGATCGCGAGCTTGTCCTCGTGCTTGACCGCGCGCCACCAGATCCCGCTCGTGAGCCGGTCTCGCCCGCGCTTCTCCATGATCTTGAAGAGGCTCGTCTTGCGGCCCTTCTCGACCTCGCGGCGGGCCTTGTGCTCCATCGCGCTGCGCCCGGCGTAGGCCTCCATGCAGCCGAGCCGGCCGCACGGACAGCGGCGCCCATTCTCCTTCACGACCATGTGGCCGATCTCGCCCGCCGCGCCGCGTCCGGTCCAACGCTCGCCGTTCAGGATCACGCCGCCTCCCACGCCCGTGCCCCAGAAGACGCCGAGCAAGGAGTCGAACGGCTTGCCGACGCCCAGCTCGAACTCCCCGTCGGTCGCGACGTCGACGTCGTTGCCGAGCGCGACGTTGGTCCCGAGCGCGTCGGAGAGCTGCGGACCGAGCCCGAATGTGCCCTCCCAGCCGGGCAGGTTGCGTGCCTGTGAGACCTCGCCCGTCGCCTGATCGACGGCGCCCGGGGAGCCCACCCCGACGCCCTGCAGGCTGTCGGTCTCGACGCCGGCGAGCTCGGCGGCGTCGGCCATCGCCTCCGACATCGCGTTCGCGACGTCCTGCGGCCCGCCCTTGGTCGGCGTCGGGCGCCGCGCCTCGCCACGGACCGCGTTGCGCGCGTCGACGACGACCGCCTGGATCTTGGTTCCGCCGAGATCGATTCCGCCGCGCGCCTGCATGGCTGTCGATCCTAACCGGGGTCAGCGCTCGAGCAGCGCTAGCAAGCCGGGCTCGTCGAGGATCTCCGTGCCGAGCTTCTCCGCCTTCGCCAGCTTCGAGCCCGGGTCCGCGCCGGCCACGACGTAGTCGGTCTTCTTCGAGACCGAGCCCGTCACCTTGCCCCCGGCGCCCTCGATGCGCTCGGTCGCCTGCTCGCGCGTGAGCTCCGGCAACGTGCCGGTCAGGACGAAGGTCTTGCCGCCGAGCGGCCCGTCGCCGGCGGCCGCGCTCGCCGGCGCGGCGCCACCCTCGCGCTCGAGCTGGAGGCCGTGGTCGCGCAGGCGCTCGATCAACTGCTGGGTGCGCGGCTCAGCCAGCGCTGTCGCAACCGTCTCGGCGAGCACGGGCCCGATCCCCGGCACCGCCGCGATCTGCTCGGCGTCGGCCGCCATCAGAGCGTCGATCGAGCCGAAATGGGTCGCGAGCGCGCGCGCGTTGACGAAGCCGATCCCCGGGATCCCGAGTCCGAACAGCACGCGCTCGAACGGGCGCCGCTTCGAGCGCTCGATCGACTCGACGAGATTGCGCGCGGACAGCTCGCCGAAGCCCTCGAGCTGCCCGAGGCGCTCCTCATCGAGATCGTAGATGCCGGCGAGGTCCTCGATCAGCCCCTCATCGAGGAAGCGATAGGCCTGCTTCTCGCCGATGCCCTCGATGTCCATCGCGCCGCGGCTGACGAAGTGCTTGACGGCCTGGAACAGCTGTCCGGGGCACGCCGTGCGGTTGGGGCAGATCGTCCAGACTCCGTCCTCGGGCTTGACGGTGGATGTGCCACAGGCCGGGCACTTCGCCGGCGGCTTGGGGACCGGGCCGCGCTTGCGGCGGCGTTGCGCCTTCGCGGTCGGCGAGACCACGCGCGGGATCACGTCGCCAGCGCGTGTGACGATCACCTCGTCGCCGGCGCGCACGTCCTTGCGCGCGATGTCCTCCTCGTTATGGAGCGTCGCGAGCTTGACGGTCACGCCCGAGACCTGGACCGGCTCGAGCTCGGCGAACGGGACCATGTGCCCGGTCCGCCCGACGTTCCACTGGACGGCGTTGAGCACGGTCGTCGCAGTCATCGGCGGGAACTTCCAGGCGATCGCCCCGCGTGGCTCCCGGCCGACGACGCCGAGCGCGCGCTGCAGCTCGAGCTCGTCGACCTTCACGACCACGCCGTCGATCTCGTAGTCGAGCGATTCGCGGCGCTCCTCCCACCCGCGGCAGGCCGCCACGACCCCGTCGATGTCCGCGTGGACGGCGAGGTCCGGGCTGACCTTGAAGCCGCGCTCGTCGAGCCAGCGCGTCGACTCGCTGTGCTTGGCGAACTCGATCCCCTCGACGGCGCCGATGCCGTAACACCACATCGAAAGCGGCCGGGCTGCGGCGAGCTGCGGATCGAGCTGGCGGATCGACCCGGCGGCGGAATTGCGCGGGTTGGCGAAGGTCGGCTCGCCGGCCGCAGCGCGCTGCTCGTTCAGCTCCGCGAACGCCGCGCGTGGAAGGTAGGCCTCTCCGCGCACCTCGATCAGCGGGGGCGCGTCGTCGATCCTGTGCGGGATCGCCTTGATCGTGCGCAGGTTCTGGGTCACGTCCTCGCCGATCTCACCGTCGCCGCGCGTCGCGCCGCGCTCGAGCACGCCGTCACGGTAGACGAGCGTGATCGCGAGGCCGTCGATCTTCGGCTCGGTGACGAAGTCGATCGCGGTGCCGGACACTCCCTGCTTCTCGAGCAGCCGCTCGGCGCGCTCGAGCCAGGCGCGCAACTCCTCCTCGTTGCGCGCGTTGGCGAGCGAGAGCATCGGCTGCAAATGCTCCACGGGCTCGAAGCGCTGCAGCGGCGTTGCGCCGACCGTCTGGGTCGGGGAGTCGGCGCTGACCAGCTCGGGATGCTCGGCCTCGAGCGCGCGCAGCTCGTTCAGCAGCCCGTCGTAGTCGGCGTCCGAGATCATGGGATCGTCGCGGACGTAGTAGGCCTGGTTGTGGCGCTCGAGTTCGGCGCGCAACTCGCCCGCGCGCTTGGCGGCAGGCTTCTTACTCACCGGCTCCGCGTGCCTCGACCTCGTCGGCTGCCGGGCGCACGAGGGCGTCGAGGTCGAACCCGGCCAGCTGCTCGACGCCGGCCTGGTCGGTGAGGTCGAAGTGCAGCGGGCTAACGGCGATCATCCCCTCCGCGATCGCGGCGAAGTCGGTTCCGTCCTCCTGATGGTAGGAGGGGTCGTCGCCATAGATGCGGTAGCGACGGCGCCCGTCCGCCTCTTCAGCGAGATGGAGGTTGTCGCGATAGATCCGCT
>Ga0136614_10000047_pt1 | contig 39887 bp, 41 predicted proteins | sample AntDrymUQ2792106_2_FD_106643 | JGI IMG/M metagenome (GOLD analysis project Ga0136614, IMG submission 106643) | Polar desert sand microbial communities from Dry Valleys, Antarctica - metaG UQ279 (21.06) | ecosystem: Environmental > Terrestrial > Soil > Desert | place: Antarctica: Dry Valley... | reverse complement strand
GATCTCGACGTCGGGATTGATGGCGTTGAGCGTGCGGCGCGCCGACTCGACTTTGGGAGCGCCGACCCGTTCCGTCGAATGCAAGATCTGGCGTTGCAGGTTGGAGGCGTCGACGAGATCGAAATCGACGATGCCGATCGTTCCAACCCCGGCGGCGGCGAGATAGAGCGCTGCCGGTGAGCTCAATCCGCCGGCGCCGATGACCATCACTTTGCTTTCGAGGAGCTTGCGCTGGCCCTTCTCGCCAACCTCGGGAAGCATGAGATGACGGGCATAACGGTCGGCCTGTTCGGCGGTGAGACCTCCAGTGCTCACCTCAACCGTTCCACCTTCCATCATCCACCGCTGGATGCCGCCGGCCAGCGAGGTCGCCGAGGTGTAGCCCATCTCGTGCAGCGTGCGGGCGGCCAGCGCGGATCGGGCCCCGCTCGCGCAATAGATGACAATGGGCGCGTCCTGGGCGAGACCCGCCCGCGCCACCGCCGATTCAATCGACCCGCGGGGAACCAATGAGGCGCCAGGAATGACGCCGCGGGCAAACTCCTCTGGCTCCCGGCAATCGATCAGGACCACCGAACCCATTTTCGGTGACAACTCACTCGGCGTGATCTCTCCGGCGATGGCGATCGCCTCGCGGACCAAGTCGGCATAGGTCTTCGGCACCCAGTGAGTCTACGAACGCTCTCCCCCAACGGAAGTTGCGCCAGATAGGCTCTCTGGGGTGGCCTTTGCCGATGTCTATGTGTTTGTGCTCGCCGCGTTTGTTGGCTACCAGATCATCACGAGGGTGCCGGCGCTGCTCCATACCCCTTTGATGGCCGCGACCAACGCCATCTCGGGAATCTCGCTTGTGGGATCGCTGGTCGCGGCTGGCTCCGACCGCAACACCCTCTCGACCGTGCTCGGAGTGATCGCGGTGACTTGCGCGATGGCGAATGTCGTCGGCGGTTTTCTGATCACCGACCGGATGCTGTCGATGTTCCGGCGGGCCGAGAAGAAGCAGAACTGATCACTCGATGAGTCGGGAAGTAGTCAGCCAGATCTCTTATTTGGCCGCGTCGGTTCTTTTCATCTTCGGGCTAAGAGGCCTGACCAAGCCTGACAAGGCGCGCCGCGGCATGTTGTTGGCCGCGGTGGGGATGCTGGTCGCGATCATCGGCACGCTCGTCAAGACCGAGGTCGTCAGCTACGGGTGGATCCTGGTCGGCCTGGTGCTGGGATCGTTGATTGGCTACCCGCTCGGCATGTGGGTCCCGATGACGGCGATGCCGCAACGAATCGCCTTCTCCCACATGTTCGGGGCCCTGGCGGCGACGCTGGTGGGGGTCAGCGAATACTTCACCGATCTCTCGAACGGCGAAACCATCGGCATCCCGAAAATGTCCGCGTTGGCCTTCGAAGTCTTGTTTGGTGCGCTCACCGTCACCGGTTCCTTTGTCGCGTTTGGCAAGCTCGCCGAGTTCCTGCCAGGGCGACCGATCACCTACAAGAACCAGAACGCGATCAATCTCGGGCTCGCCGCCGTCGCAGCCGGCTTGTTTGCGTATGTCGTATTCAACCCCGAGGCCAGTTGGGCCTTCTACCTCATGCTCGCCCTCGCCACCCTGATCGGCCTCTTCCTCGTTCTCCCAATCGGCGGCGCCGACATGCCGGTGGTGATATCGCTGATGAATTCGTACGCCGGCTTGGCGGCCTCGGCCACCGGGTTCGCCATCGGCAACGAGGTGCTGATCATCGCCGGCGCGCTCGATGGGGCCAGCGGCTTCATTCTTTCGATCGTGATGTCGAGAGCGATGAACCGTTCGTTTACCAACGTTCTCTTCGGCGCCTTCGGGTCCGCTCCGACCGCTTCGACCCGAACTTCCGAAGGTTTGGTGGCCGCTCCGATCTCGGCTGAGGACGCAGCGCTGCAGCTCGCGCACGCGCGTTCGGTGATCGTGGTGCCTGGCTACGGAATGGCCGTAGCTCAAGCTCAGCATCAGATCCGCGAGCTTGCCGAGCTCATCGAGAAGAACGGCGGCGAGGTTCGCTATGCGATCCACCCCGTGGCAGGGCGAATGCCGGGACATATGAATGTGCTTCTCGCCGAGGCCAACGTCCCCTACGACCGCCTATATGAGATGGACGAGATCAACGATCGGTTCGAGGAAGCCGACGTGGCGCTGGTGATCGGCGCCAACGATGTCGTCAATCCGGCGGCGCGAACTGATCCGGGAAGTCCCATCTACGGAATGCCGATTCTCAACGCCGACAAGGCCAAGCGAGTGATCGTCCTCAAACGATCGATGGCAACGGGGTTTGCGGGGATCGAGAATGACCTGTTCTACGCCGAGAATTCTTCGCTGCTCTTCGGGGACGCCAAGGACTCCCTCCAAAAGCTTATCGGCGAGATCAAGACGGCCTGACCTCCCGGCCAGTACCCTCCGAGCATGTCTTCCCTCTGGCACGGCTTCGCCGAAATGCACGTGGTCCAGGACCATCCGTTTGTCGTCACCCGTGGGGAGGGCGCCTACATCTGGGACCAGTCAGGCAAGCGCTACCTCGACGGCACCGCAGCGCTCTGGTTTGCCCATCTCGGTTTTGGCCGCCCCGAGGTCGCCGCCGCGGTCGCCAGACAGATGAACGAGATCTCGGCCTATCACAACTTCACCGATTACGTCACCCAGCCCACGATCGATCTCGCCGATCGCCTCGCCAGCCACTCACCCGATCCGGGCTCGAGAGTTTTCTTCACGAGCGGCGGCTCCGATGCCGTGGACTCCGCCGCCAAGCTCGTCCGTCGCTACCACACCCTCACCGGTAATCCGGAGCGGACGGTGTTCATCGCCCGGGAATGGGCCTATCACGGCATGCACACCTACGGGACCTCATTGGCCGGGATCGAGGCGAACCGGACGGGTTATGGCGAGCTGGTTCCCGACGTGGTGCTCGTCCCCCACGACGATGTCGACGCCATCGAGAAGGCCATCGATCATGCCGGGCCGGAGAGAATCGCCGGCATCTACTGCGAACCGGTGCTTGGGGCCGGTGGCGTTCGTTCCGTTCCAGTTGAATATTTGCACTCGGCCCGCGACTTGGTCCGCGAGGCCGGAGGGCTGTTCATCTCCGACGAGGTCATCACCGGCTTTGGGCGGATCGGCGACTGGTTCGCCGCGGTCCGCTTCGACCTCGACCCCGATCTGATCCTTTTCGCCAAAGGAGTTACCGCCGGCTATTTGCCCTTGGGCGGGATCATCGTTTCGCCGCGAGTGGCCTCACCGTTCTTCGACCAGGCGGCCGTGGTCTGGCGTCACGGTTATACCTACACCGGCCACGCCACGGTTTGTGCCGCCGGGCTCGCCGTCACCGAGATCTACGAGAACGAGCCGATCTTTGCCCGTGCCCTGGAGCTGGAGAAGGAGCTCGAGGAAACACTTGGCGCTTTGGTGGGAGAAGGTCCGGCCGTGGGGCTCAGGGCAGGCACCGGCGCGATGGCCGCGCTCCAGCTCGATCCCGCCGACACGACGCTGGCACCGCGGGTGGCGTTGGCCACTCGGCAGGAAGGAGTGATCGTGCGGGCACTGGCCGGAAACGGCATCCAGATTTCTCCCCCGCTGATCCTCACCCCGGGCGAAGTCGATGAGCTTGCCAGCGGCCTGCAACGAGGCTTACGCGCTGTATAGATCCCACCAAAGGAGCAATCGATGACCACTCCACTCCCCCCCGTCGCCAGCCCCTATCCCGAGGCCAGCCAGGCGACGCTCATCCTCGTGCTGGGGATCATCTCGATCATCTGCTGCCAGCCACTTGGGATTGCCGCCTGGATTATGGGCAACAGCGAGCTCCGGGCCATCGACGAGGGCCGCAGGCCACCCGAAAACCGAGGAACTGCTAACGCCGGTCGAATCTGCGGGATTATTGGTCTCGTGTTGATGGTCGTATCGATTGTGCTCTTCATCACCGGCGTCCTCACGTTCTTCATCCCCTTTGGCGACGGCAATTTCGGCTCCTAGACGCCTCGGGCTGGCAGTCGGCTTCGGCGTCGGGGCGTTGGCCGTCTCGACCGCCAGCGACGACGGGCCAACACTCTGTCCTTTTGCTCTAATCACCGGAATCGCGTGCCCAGGCTGCGGGATGACGCGCGCGGCCGGGCGGTTGCTACGTGGCGATATGGCGGGAGCCATCGACTACCACCCCTTGGTTCTCCTCCTCCTCGTCCTCGCGGTCGCGGGCGGGGTCTGGTACGTCGGCTACCGGCGGCAGCGCTGGCGCCCCCTCTCCTCGCAGCGGCTCAACCTGGGTCTGGTCGCCGTCGGGGCGGCGTTCCTGTCGGTGTGGCTCGCCCGTCTGGCAAGCGGTACCCTTCCCGTCGTCTAGACAGGAACCTGGATGACCATTCCACCTGCCCGCGCCTATCCCGAAGCGAGTCAATCGGTCACCGTTTTTGTCCTCGGCATCCTCTCCATCATCATTTGTCAAGTGTTGGGGCCGTTTGCCTGGAAAATGGGCAACGATGAGGTCCAGGCGATCAACGAAGGGCGGCGGTCACCCGAGAATCTCGGACTCGCTCAAGCCGGTCGGATATGCGGGATAGTCGGCACTTGCCTCCTCGCCCTCTTCCTAGTCTTCTTCATCCTTTGGCTGGTGTTGCTCATGTTCGGGGTAATTGGCGCGTTCTCGGGAGAATGGCGAAGCAGGTAGCAAACCCGTGTGGCAATGTCGCCAGTGTGGGCGATCATTCGCCAACCAAAACCAGACCCACACCTGCGCTCCGCTGCAAAGCCTCGACACCCACTTTGTAAAGAGTGATCCGCTGGACCGAGCGATCTTCGACGCGATCTTGGAAACGGTTAGCGGCCTCGGCCCGGTGACAGTGCTCCCCGAGAAAACCCGGATCGCCCTTCAAGTCCGGATGAGTTTTGCGGCCTTCATGCCGCGCAAAAGCTGGCTCGACGGCCACCTGGTGTTGGCTCGGCGAGTTGAGAGTCCTCGCTTTCGACGAGTCGAGACGTTTTCGCCAAGAAACGTCCTACATGAGTTCCGCTTGCAATCTCCCGAGGAGGTCGATTCGGACTTCGTCGGATGGCTTGAGGAGGCCTATCGGGTCGGTGAGCAGCGCCACCTCGAGGCTAAGAAGGATTGATCACGAGCTGGGGGTGACTGCGGACTCTCGGCTTGCGGCCTTCGACGCCTTCGGCCAGTCGTTCAAAGGCGGTGCTGGCCTCGCTCCCCGGCGCCGCGATGGCCACCGGCAGGCTCTGATCTGCGCCCTCGCGCATCGCCGGAAGGAACGGGATTTGAACGAGGAGCGGCACCGCCAGCTCGTCGGCCAGGGCCTGTCCTCCCCCATGTCCGAAGAGCTCGTAGCGCTTTCCGTCGTCGGCGGTGAACCAGCTCATGTTTTCGACGACTCCCAACACCTCTTGGTTCATCGTGCCAGCCATCAAGGCGGCGCGCCGCGCCACCCGTTGCGCGGTTGATTGCGGCGTCGTCACGAGCAGGACCTGGGCCCGAGGGAGGAACTGGCTCATCGAAAGGGCGATGTCTCCGGTCCCCGGGGGCATGTCGACGAGCAAATAGTCGGGGTTGTCCCAAAAGACGTCGGTGAGGAATTGCTCCATGGCCTTGTGCAGCATCGGTCCGCGCCAGATCACGGCTTTGTCCTCCGGAACGAAGTAGTCCATTGACATCGCCTTGACGCCATAGGCGATCGGGGGGATGATCGATTCCGCCAGCACCAGCACCGGACGATCGACCCCCATCATCTTGGGGATCGAGAATCCCCAGATGTCGGCGTCGATCACCCCGACTTTCTTGCCGAGCCGGCTGAAGGCGACGGCGAGATTGGTCGTCACCGATGACTTGCCGACGCCGCCTTTACCCGACGAGACGGCGATGACCCGGGTGGCCGATCCGCTCGCCCCTACCCGGGGGCCGGACCGATCGACCAGCCGGGCCATGAAAGAGGTGGCATCGGCCGTGCTCATCGTTTCGAGATTGATGGCCATGCGCCCACCTCCGACAGCCTGCAAACGGCTAGTGAGCTCGTCAGCAAACGGATAGCTGGGGAAGGGAACCAGCACCCTGACCCGGCCCGTGCCGAGTAAACCTTTCTCGACCGACGCGAGCAGCCCAAGGTCGGCGAGGGAGCGGCCGAGGGCAGGTTCGACAACCTCCCCCAGGGCGCGTTCAAGTTGGTCGGAACTGGCCATGAAACCCTTTCTCGGAAGGCATAAAGGGCCCCAGAACTATAGATCCGGGGTGGCCCTGGCAAACGAGTCGCCTTCTTGGGACCAGCTCGACCGCAACATCGGCGGTTTCGCGGCGGCGCTCGGCGACCCGACCAGGCGGGGCATCTACTTGGCTTTGCGCCAGTCGCCGGAGCCGCTGACCAGCGCCCAGGTAGCCGAGCTCTTTTCGATACATCGCAACGTCGCCCGCCATCACCTCGACAAGCTGGAAGAGGAGGGCTACGCCCGCGCCAGCGACCAGCCCCGGGGCGGTCGTGCCGGCGGAAGCGGCCGTCCACCCAAGGGCTCCGAGGCCACCTCCAAGATGGTTGCCATCCATCCCGGCCGCCGATACGACCTCCTCGTCGAGCTGCTCGTCCGAGTGCTCAATCGAGTGCAGCCCTCCGACCTCTCGCTTGTCGCCGAACAGATCGGCCGGGAGTATGGACGGGAGCTGGCGGTCTCATTGGGCTCCCCCACCGAACCCGGATGCGAGGCGGCGGTGGCAGCGCTCGCCCGAGTGATGGGTGGCGTTGGATTCGAAGTCAGCGTCGACCATCCCGAGGTCATTTGCTCGCTCGACCGTGGCATGGTGGCGGGGATCATGGGGGTCCTGCATCAGGAATGCCGGCCCGTACTGACTCCTCACACCGACTCGACCACGACTGCGTCACCGAAGTCGCGGTCAGCATCGGCTCCCGCCGCTAGCGCCGGAATCCTTTCCTATTTCGACAAATCTGCACGATTTAACGCCGTCGATACACTCGGCCTCCCTCGAAACCGACGGAGAATGGTCCCCACATGAAGAACCTCACCACCATCTCCACTCCGCTCGGCGAAAGGCAGGTGGCGCCGCTACCCGACGGGATCGACCACCTTCCCTACTCCATCAAAGTGCTGCTCGAGGCGGCCATTCGGCGGCTCGACGGCCTCCTAGTGCAGCAGTCCGATGTCGACCGCATCGTTGCCTACGACGCCACCGCGGTCGGCGAGTCCGAGATCCCCTTCATCCCCGGCCGGGTGGTGCTGCAGGATTTCACCGGCGTCCCGGCCATCGTCGATCTCGCGGCGATGCGTGCTGCCATCGTCCGGATGACTGGCGAGGAGTCCTCGGCTGCCAAGGTGAATCCCGGGGTACGCTGCGACCTGGTGATCGACCACTCGGTCCAGGTCGACGCCTTCAACCGGCCCGATGCCCTCCTGATCAACAGCCAAAAGGAGTTTGAGCGCAACCAGGAGCGATACGAGTTCCTCAAGTGGGGCCAGCAAGCCTTTGCCAACTTTCGGGTCGTGCCGCCGGCGACGGGAATCGTCCACCAGGTGAACCTTGAGTACCTGGCCAAGCTCGCCTGGGACGACGGCACCTGGCTCTACCCCGATTCGCTGGTCGGAACCGATTCCCACACGACGATGATCAACGGCCTCGGGGTGGTGGGCTGGGGCGTGGGTGGCATCGAGGCGGAGGCGGCGATGCTCGGCCAGCCGATCTCGATGCTGCTGCCCGAGGTCGTCGGTTTTCGACTGACTGGTCGGCTGACCGAGGGGGCAACTGCCACCGACCTCGTCCTCCGGGTCACCGAGATGTTGCGGGCGCACGGAGTCGTCGGCAAGTTTGTCGAGTTCTTCGGACCCGGACTCGACGACATGCCGGTCGCCAACCGGGCCACCATCGCCAACATGGCTCCCGAGTACGGCGCCACGATTGGCTTCTTCCCCGTCGACCAACAATCGATCGAATATCTGACATTCACCGGCCGGCCGCCCGAGTTGGTCGAGACGGTCGAGCAGTACTACCGCCAGCAAGGGCTGTGGCGGGAGAACGACCGGCCCACGGTTTACAGCTCGATCGTCGAGCTCGATCTCCAAAGCGTCCGTCCCGCCCTGGCCGGCCCCCGCCGGCCGCAGGACCGAATCGATCTCGATCAGATGAAAAGCGTCTGGCAGGAGCAGCGTCAGTCGATCTATGAGCGCGCGGCGGCTGTGACCACTGGCCCGATCGCCGGGGCGGACGGAACCTTCACCCTCACCGACGGCGACGTCGTCATCGCGGCAATCACCTCGTGCACCAATACCTCCAACCCGGACGTGATGGTCGCCGCCGGACTGGTTGCGCGCAACGCAAAAGAGAAGGGCCTCACCCGCAAACCTTGGGTCAAGACTTCGCTCGCCCCCGGCTCGCAAGTGGTGACCGAGTACCTCAAGAAAGCCGAGCTCCTCGACGACTTGGAGGAATTGGGCTTCTATCTAGTGGGCTATGGCTGCACGACCTGCATCGGCAACTCCGGTCCCCTTCCCGAAGAGATCTCGGCCGCGATCAACGAGACGGGTTTGGTAGCGGCGTCGGTGCTTTCTGGGAACCGCAACTTTGAAGGACGCATCTCACCCGATGTCCGCGCCAACTATTTAGCCTCACCGCCGTTGGTCGTCGCCTACGCCCTAGCCGGCACGGTCAACTGGGATCCGCTGAGCGAACCGATTCCGGGTTCGGGAGTGATGCTCGCCGACCTCTGGCCATCGCAAGAAGAGATCGTGCGGGTGGTGGCCGAGTCGGTCAATCGCCAGCAGTTCACCGAGCGGTACGCCGACGTGTTCACCGGGTCGGAGGAATGGCGCAACATCACGACATCGACCGGCACGCTCTACGACTGGCGACCCGAGTCGACCTATATCCAGGAACCGCCCTTCTTCCAAAGCATGCCCGAAGATGCCACCCCGCTGGCGCCGATCAGCGGGATGCGAGTCCTTGCCTTCCTGGGTGACTCGGTCACCACCGACCACATCAGCCCGGCCGGCTCGATCAAGACCGATTCCCCGGCTGGAAGCTATCTGATCGAACATGGCGTCCAACCGGCGCTCTTCAATTCCTATGGCTCTCGTCGCGGCAACGACCGCGTCATGACCAGAGGAACCTTCGCCAACGTTCGAGTGCGAAATCGACTCGCACCGGGCACCGAGGGAGGCTGGACCACCGATTTGCTGACTTGCGAGGTGAAGAGCATCTACGAAGCCTCGCTCGCTTATCAGGCTGCGGGGATTCCGCTTCTCGTCCTCGCTGGCAAGGATTACGGCATGGGCTCATCGCGAGACTGGGCCGCCAAGGGCACGTTCCTGCTCGGAGTGAAGGCGGTCCTGGCCGAGAGCTTCGAGCGCATCCATCGGTCCAACCTGGTGATGATGGGTGTGGTCCCCCTCGAGTATCGGGTTGGCCAAAGCGCGGGTACCTACAACCTCGACGGAACTGAGGCGTTCTATCTACCGCTCAACGATCAGCTCCGACCCCGCCAGGAGTTGGTACTGACCGCGGTAAGAGGCACTGGCGAATCGGTCGAGATACCAGTCACCGTGCGCGTCGACACCCCGATCGAGGTGGAGTATCTCCGCCACGGCGGCATCCTCCACTACGTGCTCCGCACCCTCTAATCCCAACCTCGCGCCGAACCTAAGGTTTGCATGGTGGCATAGCCACCAAAATCGCCTTACGTTTCAGGGGATCGCGCCGCCCGAGTCAAGCAGGGCGCCGGCCCACTCGAAGAGGAAGTAGAGGAGGACGAGGCCGGCCAGAATGCCAACGATCCAAACCGTGACGCGCTGGCCCCGAGTCACGCCGCCGCTCGAAGCACCGACGCCGTCAACGAAGACACATAGTCAAGATTGGGCCCATCGCTGAGCTCGGCCTGGATGATCAACCGCTCAGCGGCGGAGAACTTGGGATTGCAGGTCGTGAGGGTGAGCCAGGCGCCGTCGATGGGATCGGTCACCCAGACATCAGTAGGTCTGACGACGAGGATCTGGCGGATGGTGTAGATGCTCGTGCCAAGCGCGGTCTCGACCGAGATGCTGTCCCCGATCACCATCTGGTCGAGATCGAAAAAGGGGCGGCCGTAAGTGGTGCGATGACCGCTAATGACGGCGTTCCCCGGTTGCCCAGGGAGGGGAGTGCCCGGCATATGCCCGGGCCCGAGTTGCAGGGTCTCCCGATCGACACCCTCGAAGAGGACCGCATCGAGCCCGATCTTGCCGATGACTATCCGCCCGAAGGGCGTCCCCATCGGAGCTTCAGGTTCGAGAAAAAGCTCGGGCAAAGGGTCGGGCAACGGCTCGGGGTTCTCCACCGGTTGGGTGGTGGTTGTGGACGTAGGCGCCACTTCGATCGCCGCTCGCCGTGCGACAAGCGTGAACTCGAGCTCTTCGGTGGCGATTGCCTGCGACCGGGCGTTGAGGAGGTCGGTGATGAAAAGCTGGTAAACGAGGAACAGGGCGACGAGGCTGGCAAGGCCGAGAAAGGACCAGCCCGTCACCCGCAAGACCCGTTGCACTCGAGTCAGGCTACCCCGGCTCTCCCTCAGCGGAAGGGGATGCCCAGCCAGGAACGCGCTTCTCGGCGAAGGCAGCAAGCCCTTCGCGGGCATCCTCGGTCATGGTGACAGCTGTTAGGCCGTTTTGTAAGAAATCGAGCGCCGAGTCGGCGTCCATCCCGCCGAGGGCGTTGAACGCAGTCCTACCCAAAGCGGTCGCGGCGGGGCTCCGCTGGGACAACGACCCAACGATGTCGGCAATCGTCGTGTCGAGATCGTCACGACTGACCACCCGACTGATGAGGCCGAGTTGGAGGGCTTCGTGCGGCGTGATCGTGCGGCCGGTCGCCATCAGCTCATAAACCACTTTGGGTGAGGCGGCCCTGAGCAGGGGCACGCTGATCATCATCGGCCATAGACCCACCCCGACTTCGGGCATACCGAGCTGAGCGTGCTCCACGCAAACAGTCACATCGCAGGCGACGGCCAGCCCAAACCCGCCGGCCAGCGCGTGCCCGTTGACTCGGGCGATCGTGGTCTTCTCCCCGCTCCACATCGCCCGAAAGAGGTCGGCGATCGCCCCCCGCGACCGATGCAAGCCAAGAGGATCGTCGAAGAAGCCAGCCCCGAGATCCCCGCCCGCCGAAAAGGCTCGATCGCCGGCGCCGGTGTAGACGATGCACCTCACCTCCGGCTCGGCGTTGGCCTCCTGCGTAAAGCGCAATAAGTCGGAGACGGTCGCCGCCGTCAACGGGTTCCGTCGTTCGGGCTCGTCGATGGTGATCTTCGCCCGAACACCCTCAATCTCGAATTTCACCATCTGGCGCCCAACCCTTCGTGTTGATACCGTCGGCCAATGCTATGGCTGGTGCTGGTGTTGTTCCTGTCCGTGGCAATCGCGATCCTGCGCGGGGGCCGGTTGTCGAGTTTGGGCGATATCCATCTCCGTTTGTGGTGGCTGCTCCCCCTCAGTTTCGCCATGCAATTCGCCGCCCGCTTCGTACCCGAACAAAGGTCGGGACTCGGAGTTGGCCTGGTTCTCGTGAGCTATGTCCCGCTGGTGCTGTTGGTGCTTTTCAATCGGGATCGACCGGGCCTTTGGCTCGCGGGCCTCGGGGTGTTGATGAACTTCACTGTCATCCTCATCAATGGGGGCATGCCGGTCCTGGCGGAGGCAGCCGAGGTTGCTTCCGGGTTTGCTCTCGGCGAGCCCGTGATCGCCGAGAGCTACAAGCACGTGGTCCTCGATCGCGACTCGCTCCTCCCTTTCTTCGCCGATGTGATTCCGATTCGCATCGCCAGCTACGGCCAGGTCCTCTCCCTCGGCGACATCTCCCTCGCCGTTGGTCTCGGCCGCTTTATTGAGTCTGAGTTGCGCCGGCCGATCCGCTGGTTCAAACGGGGGGCGCGAGCAGAAGCAGGTTCAGCGGCGCGGCTCTGAGCCCGATTCTTTAGGCGATTGTGGTGGCTATACCACCACGCAAACCTAAGGTTCGCGTGGTGCCTATGTGGTGGCCGGGTGGAACGCGAGCCGACGTTCCAGGACTTCGCGGAGGACATTGATCACTACTGGATCGAAGTCGTAGGCCGCCCCCTGATGCAAGACTTCGATCGCCTGCAGGGCTGACAGCTGCCTGCCGACCACGAGGTTGTCGTATGAGCTGGCCGCTCGCACGATCTTGGAGATAACTGAAATGCTCGGATCGTTTTGCTCACCCGGTTTCCGATATGGCTCATGCAGCTTGCGCACATGCTCGGCTATCGGCTTGAGGGACGGCGCCTCGCTGATGATCTCCGCTCCCCAGCGGGCGAGATCGTCGTCGGTGTAACCAAGACGAAGGATGGCGGGTTCAGTGAGCGTGATGCGGCCAATGTCATGCATCAAGGCAGCGCACTCGAGGTCCTCGAGGTCCCGGCGCCCGAGCCCGAGCTCGTAGCCGACTTCCTGGGCGAGGGCCGCGGTGCGATCTGCGTGACCCTCGACCCCGAGCCCCGCCACCTCCGGGATCCGGGCCAATGCCCTGATGGTTTGACGATAGGTTTTTTGAGTGGTGGTGAAGCGACCGAAAGCGGACCGGGCAAAAAGAAATGGAAGGCCGGCGACTCCGAGCGCCCAAAGGCCGATCTGTCGTTCCGCGAGGGCAAAGAGGGCCCCGGTCGCCACCAAGCTGACAAAGACGTTGATGTCCCCAACGAACTCATCGCTCACTGCCTCCACCGCGAATGGCAAGCGGCGCTCGATCGTCATCGCTCCGATGAGAATGAGCAACCATGCCGTCGCTGCTAGTGCAAGTGGCATCATCACTCCCCAGCCGTCGTCGACGCGTTGCACGGCCGGCTGTGGCAAGACCCAGGCGAAAACGAGCAGGTAACCGATCATCGCCACCATCCGTCCGATGAAATGATGAGCTACCTGGGTCCTTGCTCGGGCGACGGGGATCAAGAGACCCAAAGCCACGCCAAAGCCGACCAAAGTCAGACACGCTCCAAGATCGACGGATCGCTCATCGCCGAAGTAGATCGGCGCTCCGGCAACGATCGCCACCCCCAGGCCGAACCAGCGGCCACCGTGGGCGGGAATTCGGATCTGCGTGGCCAGCGCCATTAGCAGCACACCCGCGGCCAGTTCCAGACCAGAGGCGCGGGCCGCAATGAGACCAATGGCCCCGATCGCAATTGCCCCTGCCAGCGCAATCAGAAGAGGCAGCACATTCCTAGACCGATTCAATCAGGGCTCCCTGCTCAGCAAGACGACGAGCAAGCTCTTCGTCGTCCAAATGCTTCGACCCGTAGGTCTCGCCGACGCGGGCCAGGCTTGTTTGCAACGCGTCAATCACGTCGGGATCGAACTGTTTGCCGGCATGCCGGCGAAGCTCCGCCAGTGCGTAGCTCTGCGTCAGAGCCATCCGATAGCTCCGCGTGGAGGTCATCGCGTCGAAGGAGTCTGCCACCGCGAGGATCGAGCTCTCGAGGCTCGGCGGCAAACCGTTTCGATGGCCACTCCCGCCATAGCCGTTCCCGTCGTAGTGGGAGTGGTGCCCGGAAGCGATTTCGACCATCGGCTCCAAAAACTCGACTTCCGCCAGGATCTCTTCCACGAGGTGGGCGTGGGTCTGCATCTCCTCGTACTCCTCGTCGGTGAGCCGGCCCCGTTTGCGAATCAGCTCGGCCGGAACGGCCAGCTTGCCGACGTCGTGAATGAGGGCGGCCCAGCGCAGACGTTCGAGCTGAGTCCCGGAAAAGTGAAGCTCTTCGCCAATCAGTTGCGAGAAGTAAGCCACCCGTTCGGTGTGGCCACGGGTATAAAGGTCTTTTGCTTCAAGGGCTTTGATAAAACCCCGCAGCGTCGCTTCGTGCGCCTCCCGCAACTGGCTAAAGGATGACAGAGACAAGTGGCCGATCAAATAGACAATGAGAATGAGCGGAGTCACCGCTGGCTGGGCGAGCACCATCGTCGCCCCCAACAGGCCGCCGACCACGCCCATGACGAGGAGCGACGTGAGCAGCACTGGCATTTTCGACCAGGGCAACACATCTCGTTTCCGGTACACCATTCGCACTGCAAACAAGACCAACTGCCAGTTGACGATCGTGTAAGCGAGCGAGGCCACAGTGCCCGCCAGGGCGATCGTGGCGAAGTCACTGCGGTTGGCGACCCCGACATTTTGAAGGGCGACATCGAGAACCAATCCCGCCGCGGCACTCGTCAGAATCATCTGCCCAAAGTTGGCCGCGGGCTGGAACCACCTTCGCTCGCGGAGGTCCTGGGCAACGAACGGTCCGAGGGCGGCGATTGAGGCCATCCCCAATGCAGCCGAGTGACCCTCGAGCGCGAACACGACGCCAGCAGTAATGGCCACCATGACCCCGGAGCTTTGAAATAACCGATCGTTGACTTCGACCGAGTGGAACTCCAAGGCCACGAAAGCAGTAGCGAACAGGAGCCAACGCCAGAACGACGGGAATCGCCCATCGAATACGACCAGGGCGGCGAGCACTAACACGCCAGCACCCGAGTAGGTGGTAGCTAGGAAGAAGCGGCGTTTGGCGAGTGCGGTCATATCGGATGGGAGGGTTCTAGTGGCGAAAGCGGGGAACCGGCGGCAATCCTTAGCCGATCTTGAGGTTGGCGGAACCCGCCATGATCATCGCTGCCAGGCTTCCCAGGACGGCAATGACCTTCAACAGCTTGCCCTTCATGGATCACCTTGTTGGCTCAGTTCACTGGCCGGCTAACGACCTGTGGACAGTATCCGCTCCGCTAAGTGGTGATTGTTGGACGATTTCCTTTGGTTCGGCTCGACTGACGCCGGCTGTTCCCCGCACATTCCCGGTTCGAGACCGAGAACTCTGTTGTCAACGAAGGCCCCTCCTGCCGATTCCTCGGCATGACTGCCCGACCCGGCTTCAACACTAACTAGACACCACCGCCGCCACAAGGCCGAACCGAAACGTAACCAGGAGCGATGTATCTCTTTCATTAGCCTGAAAACAAGTGAACCTGCGGGAATTTGAAGAGCGTTTGCGAAGGCTGCCCGGTGTCGAGGCGGCGCGCGTGATCATTGATGGTGATTCGGTCACCGAGGTCCACATCGTCTCCAGTCTCGATAAAGCTCCAAAGCAGGTCGTGCGCGATGTGCAGACCCTTGCCCAGGCTGCTTATTCGCTTGCCCTCGACCGGCGCGTGGTTTCAGTCGTCCAACTTCCGGAGTCCGCCTTGTCGGAGGGAGATCGGCCGGTGGTGGTCGACGTGTTGGAACTCATCGATGGTGCCCACACCAAAGTGTCGGTGACGCTGGCTTGGCAAGGCGAGAGCTTGGTGGGCATGGTGGAGGGAGCAGCCGGTGAGGCATCCCGCCATCGCTTGATCGCGGAAGCAACAGTGGCGGCGTTGCGGCAAGCTCTGCAACAAGACACCGCGTTCGGAGTGACGTCGATCGATCTCGTGACCCTTGGCGGACGTCGGATCGCCGTCGCCCAGGTGGTGATCGTCAGCGACGGCAATGAGCGATTGATGGTCGGTTCAGCGCTGGTCAATGGCGATCCCGGCCGTGCCATCGTGCGAGCGGTGCTTGACGCCCTCAATCGGCACATTCCCGAACTACGCCGCTGAGCAGATGACGGCGGCGGCGGTCACCCCTCACTTTCTCGCGACCGCGGCGGCCATCGACATCCTCTCGGTGGGCGGGTCGGCAGTAGATGCGGCGATTGGCGCCGATGCCGTCCTCGGGGTGGTGGCGCCGGAGACCTGCGGCATCGGCGGGGACCTGTTCGCGCTGGTCCACGTCCCCGGACAGGAAAAGCCCGACGCCCTCAATTCGTCAGGCCGGGCCGGCTCCAATGTCAGCAGCCAAACCCTCCGCGAGCAGGGCCACCGCACGATGCCGACCATGGATGCGGCGAGTGTCACCGTCCCTGGCTGCGTCGATGGCTGGCATGCCCTCGCCGCACGCCATGGCCGCCTGAGCTGGAGCGAACGGCTCGCCCCGGCGCTCCGATATGCCGAATCGGGGTTTCCGGTCTCGACCGAGCTGGCCGACAGCCTGGCCGCCAGGTTTGATCGACTCCGGAGCGAGGCCGTCGGCCAACATCTGTTGCCGGGGGGACGGCCGCCAACGGCCGGCGAAAGCATTATGCGTCCCGACCTCGCCGAGACACTTAGGGCCGTGGCTCAAGGAGACCGCGACGAGTTCTACCTCGGACCTCCCGGCGCAGCCATCTCCCATGCGGTGGGCGGCCTGATCACCGAGGACGATCTCTCGCAATGCCAGGCGGAATGGGTGGCGCCGCTCGGGCTTTCGGTTTTCGGCCTCGACGGATGGACGATCCCACCCAACTCGCAGGGCTATCTGACACTGGCCGCCGCTTCCGTCTACGAAAGCTGGAGAAACTTCGACGACGATGAAATAGATAGATGGCATCTGGCCATAGAGAGCTATCGGTCGCAAGCAGCCGATCGGGATCTCGTCCTGGCTGATCCCGACTACGCCCCGCTGTCGGGCGAAGAGCTCCTCAGCCCCGGGCGACTTTCCCCGCCGCGCCATGTCGGGCGTCGACAAGACTTCCGACGAAGCCCACGATCGACAGGCGGCACTGCCTTTCTTTGCGTGCTCGCCGATGACGGTGAAGGGGTTTCGTTCATCCAGTCGAATTTCATGGGTTTGGGCACGTCGATCGGAGCCGGATCAGCGGGGTTCTTGCTGCACAACCGCGGCGCCGGCTTCAGCCTGGAGCCGGGCCACCCCAATGAGCTAGCTCCGGGGAAGAGACCACTTCACACCCTGGCGCCGTCGTTATGGACCAAAGGCGGAGCTCTCCACACTCTTCTCGGCACCCGGGGAGCCGACTACCAGCCACAGCTCCTTCTGCAGATGGCAATCCGCATGTTCGTCGAAGGCGATTCGCCCGCCGAGGCGCAGACGTATCCGCGTTGGGTCATCGACGACCTCGTCGACGGTTCCGTTCGGGTGGAGCAGAACACCCCGCCCGAGATCGCCGCCGGGCTCCAGTCGCGTGGCCACGAGGTCGAGATCGTCGAGGGGGTGCAGCGCGGCTGGGGCCCGGTGTCGGTCATCCGATCGGAAGACACCGTTGAGGCCGCCGCGGACCCGCGGGTGAGAACCGCCGCGGCGGAGACTCTTTAGCCGCGGGTGGCGGCGACGAGATCACGCCATCGCTGCAACGGCCAGCCGACATCGTGGTGAAGGCTGTAGTAGCCGACCCGCTGCACCCTTTCGCCGTAGCGATTGCGAATGGCTTGCCCAAGCTCATCAAGCGGTGCCACCACCGCTACCTCGGCGAGCATCTCGTCGGTGATCAGATCACCCAACTCACCCCATTGGCCGCGACGGCTCATCTGCGATAGTCGGTCACCGATGTCCCAACCGTGGGTCTCGAGCACGGCTGCGTAATCCGGGGTGGAGGCGTAGAACGCGATCCGTGACTTGACGGGACCCTTGGCGGCTTCTATCTCGGCCTCGTTGTCGCCGGTGACCACCAAAACCGTGGTGATCCGCTCGACGTCGTCGAGGCTGCGGCCGGCCTTGGCTGCTCCCTCGGCCATGTACTGGAGCACGACTTCGTCGAGATACTTCACGGTGTGAAATGGATGGACGTGAAAGCCCTGGCAAAGCTCTCCGGCCAGCTTCGACATATACGGGCCGACTCCGGCAATCGCGACCGGAACCGCTGGCTGATCGATCGGCCCTGGGTTGAAAAACGGCGTCATCAAGCTGAACTTGTAGAACTCACCCTCGTACTTGAGCGGGGCCCCGGTTTGGAACGTGTCCCAAATCGCCCGGAGCGCCAAGATGTAATCGCGCATTCGTGGGCCGGGCGAGAACCACTCCGCTGAGAAACGGCGGACGATGTGGGCCTTCACCTGGGTCCCGAGACCGAGGATGAATTTGCCGCCGCTTTGGTCGGCAAGGTCCCAGGCCGCCTGGGCGATCGTCATTGGTGATCGCGGGAACGCAACCGCAATCGCTGTGCCCAATGTCAACTGAGGTTCGGCGGTGGCGGCGAGCACGAGTGGAAAGAACGGGTTATGGCCCGTCTCGGCGGTGAAGAACCCGTCGTATCCGATCTGCGCCGCGGTGTTGGCCGCCTTCTCGGCGCTTCGAGCCCCAGCCGCCGGATCGAAGTAGTAGTCGACCTTCAGTTGTGCCATCCCTCTCACGGTAGACCTCGGGTCGGAGGCACTAGCCTCATCCGCCGATGGAACGCGCGAAAGGTCGGCGAATTATCCAGGTGGTATCGATCGTCGCCGGCCTCGTAGCCCTCGGCTGGACGATGCGCGAGCGCATGATCTCGATCGACGCTCCCCGCGAAGAGGAGCCTCCGTCGTTCCGGGTGAACAACGGCGCTAAAGGCGACTAGCGGCGAGCTGACCGCAGGCGGCATCGATGTCCTTGCCGCGGGTGTCACGAACGGTGACCTTCACTCCCAGCGAGGTCAGCCGATCCACAAAAGCGCGGATCGCGGTCGGCGACGACGCGGTCTCCGAGCTCATAGGGGTGGGGTTGAGAGGGATCAGATTGACGTGGGCGCGGAGACGCTGGGCGATTTGGGCGAGCTTGTCGGCCTGGCCGAGATCGTCGTTGACCCCGGCCATCATGGTCCATTCGATCGAGACCCGCCGGCGCTTCTTGGCAAAGTAGTTGGCCGCCGCTCGCTCAACCTCTGCAAGCGGATAGCGACGATTGAGCGGCACCAGCCTTGAGCGAAGCTCATCGTCGGCGGCGTGGAGGCTGACGGCCAGGTTCACCTGCCATGGCTCGTCGGCGAGGGCCAGCATTCCCGGCACCACTCCGACCGTGGAGACGGTGACCGCCCGCGCCGACATCCCGCCGATGTCGATGATCCGCCGCAACGCTTCCCGTACTCGTCGATAGTTGGCCAGCGGCTCTCCCATCCCCATAAAGACGAGGTTGGTGAGACGATCGGGTGTGTTCGGCATCCCCACCTGGCGAAGAAAGGCCCGGGCATAAGCGACTTGAGCAACGATCTCTCCCGCTTCGAGATGCCGCTGAAATCCGAATTGGCCGGTCGCACAAAACGTGCAGGCGAGAGCGCAGCCTGCTTGGGAGGAGACGCAAAGGGTCGCCCGCTCGGGGTAGCCCATGAGAACGGCCTCGATAGCGACGCCATCGCCGGCGCGGAACAGCCACTTCCTTGTGCGGCCGCTGTCCGCGACCTGCTCGGCTTCAACCGCGAATGGAAAAAGGTTGGGTCCGATCCGCTCTCGGACTGAGGCGGGGAGGTTGGTCATCTGCTCGACGTCGAGCACGGGCGTCCGGTAGAGCCAATCGCGCAGTTGCTCGGCGCGATAGGACGGCTCCCCAGCCGTGAAGCTCGACAGTTCTTCGGGGGCGACCAGATAGGGCACAGCATCCTCAAAGTAGCGTGATGTCATGATCAGGACCGAGGTACGGCTAGGCGAGGAGCAGCACAAATCGTTAAAACAGCTTGCCGCAGAGCGCGGAGTCTCCCTTGCGGCGCTGATTAGAGAGGGCGTTGATCGCTTGCTCTCTGAAAACTCGCTCGTTCAAGGCTGGGAGATAGCGCTCGGGTCGCCGGCAAGCACCAAAGCGCAGGGGGCGACATCGCCGAGTATCACGACCAGCACTTAGAAGAAGCATTCGCCGATTAGTTGCAATTCCGGTGAACAACCGGACAGGGAGGTCCCGGCGGTCAGGCAGGGCGTCTCCCGGACTGGGATTGGATCCTCGGCAAGGGAAGGAGAGCTTGGCTCAGATCCGCACCGTAATTTGGCGCCACAGGAACGCCGTCTCGCTAGCTCGGCACCAGCGGTGCGTTTTCCGGCGCTGCGTTTTCCGGCGCGGTCGTGCCGAAGAACGTTTTAGGCGTTCCGCACCTGCCGAATTTGCATGACGCGGTCCGTCGGGGGGCGGTCGGGGTACTGCTCACCCTCATCAGCAACCTCAATGCAACGTTCCTCAAATTTGGCGACCCATTGTCGCTCCTGGCGAAAGTTGGCGTCCCATTGCCGGAAAAAGCTTATGGGACGACGATTTCGTAAACGGCGTTAATGGGACGACGAATTTCGTGAGCAGCGGGTCAGCAGCCGGCGGCTTGCAAAGTGGGGTAGGGGTTGACGGCTTCGCCGTCGCCTGGGTGGAGTTCGAAGTGAAGATGCGGATCGGCGCCGGCGGCATTGCCGCTGGTCCCGACACTGCCGACTTGCTGACCAGCGGCAACCGGCCCCGACTCGATCGCCGTGTCGAGATGGGTGCCGATGTAGGTGTTCCCATCATCCCCATAGAGACGGAACTGCAGCCCGCCGACCGAGCCGGTCAAGACGTCCAGCCAGCCCCCGACCGGCGCCCTGACCGGAGCCCCGTGGGGCGCAAAGAGGTCATTGCCGACATGGAAGCGGCCACTGGTGCGAGGAAAGCCCCAATCGTTAAAGAAGCTCGCATCGGCTACAGGGCAAATCCAACTCCCCCCGGCGCCGGGCACCGTCAGTTGCTGGCCAACCCGGATCAGGTTGGGGTTGGCGATGCCATTGGCGTCTACCAGGGCTGACACCGAGGTGCCGTAGCTCGCCGCCACCGCGGCCAGGCTGTCGCCAGGGGCGACGACATGAACCGCGGCTGAGCTTTGAGCGGCGGCAGTCACGGTCGGCGTCTCGGGGCCGCTCAATCTGAGGGCAGTGCCTATATAGATGAGCGAGGGATTCGTGATCCCGTTGATGGAGGCCAAAGTCGCCGCGTCAAGGCCATGTTGGTCGGCAATGCCAGCGAGGGTCTCGCCGGGGAGAACGACATGGGTGCCGCCACCCACGGCGCCCGGAACCACCAGCACCTGACCCGGACGAATGAGGTCGGGGTTGCTGATCGCGTTGGCGGCGGCAAGGTCGCCCACCGAGACATCGAGGTTCGAGGCGATAACGCCGAGGGTGTCGCCGGGTTGGACGGTGTAATCGGCGCTCGCGGCAATCACGGCTGCGCAAACCACGGCCAGAGCGACGAAGAGGCGATGCCACGCAATAGACGCCGGTGCTAGATGACGTCCTCTCGAGGAAATGCTGGTTGTGGCGTCCACGACGCTCCCGTTCCGGCCCCTGTCCGCCCGAACAGGCTTCGAACCCTAGCCCAGATGGAAACGGTGTCGCCGCTATCCGATGCTCGCCGCCAGATAGTCCAACCGCACATCGCCACCTTCGAGCAACCGGCGATGAAAGTCCTTGAGATCGAAGGCGGCGCCTTGCTCCGACTTCAAATCGTCGCGCATAGCGAGGATCGCCCGCTCCCCTACCTTGTAAGCGATCGCTTGTCCGGGCCAGCCCAAGTAGCGCTTGATCTCCGACTCGGCTTGGTCGACGGGCAAGCCCGCGATGCGGTGCAACATCTGCACCCCGGTCTCGAAGTCCCATTTGCCACCGGCGTTGATCAGGCCATCGGCAGGGATGTCGAGATCAAGATGACTGCCGATGTCGATCACTACTCGACAAGCGCGTAGCTGTTGTCCGGCGAGCATCCCCAGCAGATACTGCGGCTGGTCGAAGTAACCGAGCTCATCCATCAGTCGTTCGGTGTAGAGCGCCCAGCCCTCCCCATACCCCGAATGCCAAATGATGACCCGGTGCGCTCGAGTGAGCTTCTCGCTCTGCGCCATGGCGGTGCCCACCTGGAGATGATGGCCGGGAAAGCCTTCGTGGTAGCCGGTGGTCACCTCTCCCCACAACGGAAGCTGCTGGCGATCGCCGAACGAGTACCAGATCCCGCCCGCGCGGCTGAAGTCCTCGCTCGGAGATAGGTAGTAGGCGCCCAGCGCGGCTCCGGGAGGCACCAGGTTGACTGTCACCTGGCGAATCTGGGTGGGCACGTCGAAATGGACCCCGTCGAGCTGGCCGAGGGCTTGGTCCTGCAGCGACTGGATGAACTCGACGAACTCCTCGGGGCTGGCCGTCAGGTATTGGGGATCGGTTTCGAGCAAGTCGATCACCCCGTTCAAATCAAGCTCCGAGTCGATCTGTTTGGCCACCTCAATCATCGCCTGGTTGATTCGGTGGACTTCGGTCCAGCCCCATTCATAGGTCTCAACCGGATCGATCGTCATCCCAAGAAAACGATCGGCTTCCACGACGTAGCGGTCGGCGCCGACCCCGTCGGCTGCAACCGCATCGCCGGCGTAGACCTGCTCGAGGTAATCGGCGAAGTTCGCCACTGCCGCCCGACCGGCATCGACCGCACTCTTTACGGAATCGGCCCGGTTGGGATGAGATTGGCTGGCCTGGGCTACGAGGCCGAGCCACTTCGACTCCTCTCCCGCCAGGTGACGCAACTGTTCGTCAACCGATGCCACCTGCCGGCGCGCCGAGACGTGACCGGCGGCGCGCCCCTCGTCGAGGGTTTCGCGCCAACCCGCAAGCGGTTGATCGACAGTTTCGAGCCGGGTGGCGATGTTGTCCCATCCCTCCTCACTGTCTGTGCTCATGAGGTCGAAGATGTCGCGGATCTCGTCGACCAGCCCGGCCACGTGACGAACTCCGTAATACCGGGAACCTCGGTCGTAGGAGCTGAGCTCCTCGTCAAAATGGTCGCTCAATACCCGCCGGCCATGCTGATGCCAGCGATCGGTGTTGTCGTTCATTTGCTCGACCCGCCTGCGATAGTTGCGCGCGAGCTCATGCATGTCGGCCGACCCCGCCGGCGAGGTGTCGTTCCAGAGATGGTCACTCCCAGGGATGCCCAAGTAGGTGGCGGTTTCCGGCGCCATCGCAACGATGTCATCGATCAGTTTCGAGGAGAGTTCGTAGATATCAGCCACACGCTGACCTTACCCTGGCAACCGTGGGTCAATCGCTGGACGTCATCCCGGTTCGCGCCGAGGAAAGCTTTCCGATCCACCGATTGGCAAGGTATCTCGAAGGCAAAGTGGTGAGGGCGGAGGGCACCCCAAGCGTCGGGCAATTCGCCGGAGGGCACGCCAATCTCACCTACCTATTGACCTATCCCGGGGTCGAGCTGGTGCTTCGGCGGCCACCGCTGGGACCGGTTGCGCCCGGCTCGCACGACATGTCACGGGAATACCGAGTCCTCTCTCGACTCCACCGAGCCTTCTCCCCCGCGCCCGAAGCCTTCCTCTTCTGTGACGACGTTGCAGTGATGGGAGCGCCGTTCCTGGTGATGGAGCGCAAGACCGGCGTGGTGATCAGGAACGTGGTGCCGGCGATGTTCGGCTCGGGCGAGGACCGAGTGGCCAATCGCAAACTGTCGGAGGTCGTCGTAGACACGTTGGCCGATCTCCATTCCGTTGACCCCGCTTCGTGCGATCTCGCCGATCTCGGCCGTCCCGATGGTTTTCTCGGGCGCCAAGTCGAGGGTTGGATCACTCGCTGGGAAGCCGCCCAGCACGAGCCGAACCCACTGGCCGATGATCTCGCCGATTGGATACGAACCCGGCTGCCGAAATCACCGGCGCCAACAATCATCCACAACGATTGGCGGCTCGACAATATGGCCGTTGATCCTGTCGACCCCGGTCGTTGCACTGCTGTCTACGACTGGGACATGTGCACCCGCGGCGACCCGCTCGCCGACCTGGGAACGGTCATGGGCGTTTGGTACGAGGCGGACGAAATGCCCGCCACCCTCAACCCGATGCCTACCTCGGTCCCCGGCTTCATGTCCCGCGCCGAAGCGATCGAGCGTTATGCCGAAAAGTCAGGCGCTGACCTCCGTGATTTCAACTGGTATCTCGTCTTCGGCACCTGGAAGCTCGGCGTGGTGCTCCAGCAGATCTTCATCCGCTGGCATCGGGGCCAGACCCACGACGAACGCTTCGCGTCGATGGGCGCAGGCGCACATCGTCTCTTCGAGCTGGCCGCCGCCCGCCGATGGTAGGCAAGAATGGTTTGGTGAGGCCCGATGAGTTCCGGAAGAACGCACATGCGCTGGTCGACTGGATCGCCGACTATCTCGAGCGGTCAGCCGACCTGCCGATTGTCCCCGCGGTCGCTCCGGGTGAGCTGAAGGCTCGCCTCCCAGCATCGGCGCCCGAAGCGCCGGAACCGTTCGACGAGCTCATGGCCGACCTCGATCGGATCGTGGTTCCCGGATTGACCGGGTGGCAGAACCCTGGTTGGTTTGCCTACTTCCCCGGCAACTCGTCACCGCCTTCGCTCCTCGCCGAGATGGCGACCGCGGCGTTTGGCCAGCAAGGAATGATGTGGGCGACGAGCCCGATTGCGACCGAGCTGGAGATGGTCGTTCTCGATTGGCTGGTTGATCTGCTCGGGCTTCCGCAGGGCTGGAAGATGTCAGGCCCGGGTGGCGGAGCGATCCAGGTGAGCGCGTCGGATTCATCTCATCTGGCGCTAGTAGTCAGTCGGCACCGCGCCCAAGCGACGAACCCAATCGATCAGCTCGTGGCTTACACCAGCGCCCAGAGCCATTCCTCGATCGAGAAGGGGGCTCGAGTCGCAGGCTTCAAGCATTTCCGCGCCATCGACGTCGATGACGAGTTCGCCATGCGACCCGAGGCGTTGGAGGCGGCGATCGCGGCTGATCGAGAGTCGGGACTTATCCCAGCCTTCGTCTGCTCGACGGTCGGCACAACCGGCACCACCGCCACCGATCCCATTGAACCGATCGCGGCCATCGCTCGGCGTGAAGGCATGTGGCATCACGTCGATGCGGCCTTTGTCGGCAGCGCCATGATTTGTCCCGAGTTCCGGGTTCACCAGCAAGGGCTCGAGCTGGTCGACAGCTATGTGTTCAACCCCCACAAATGGCTTTTGACCAATTTCGATTGCTCGGTGTTCTACGTCGCCGACCGCCAGCCGCTGCATGAGACCCTGAGCATCGTGCCGCCCTATCTGCGATCCGCGGCGGCGACGTCAAGCGAAGTGGTCGACTACCGAGATTGGCAGGTGCCGCTCGGTCGGCGGTTCCGTGCCCTGAAGTTGTGGTGGGTCTTGCGTTACTACGGCGCCGAAGGTTTGCGGAGCGTCATCCGCCGGCACGTCGCCCTTGGTCATGACCTCGCGGCCCGGATCGAGGCAGAGCCCGATCTGGAACTGGTGGCACCCGCCCGTTTTTCGCTGGTCTGCTTTCGCCATCGCGCCGGCAACGAAGCCACCGATCGGATTGTGGAAGCAATCAACTCCAGCGGGGCCTCCTACGTCACTCCATCTTTGATCGACGAGCGACGATTCATTCGCGTTTCGATCGGCCAGACCTACACCGAAGCCGAGCATATCGACCGACTCTGGAAGTCGATCGCTGGCGCCCTCTAACCCTCGGGCAGCGTCCCCAGAGTGACTCGAACAGTGATGGCCTCGCCGTTGCGAATCACATCGAGGATCACTTCATCGCCGGGGAGATAGCTGCGAACTCGAGCGGCAAGGTCGGAGATCGAGAACACCGCCAGCGTATCGACCGCGGTGACGATGTCTCCGACCACGAGACCCGCGGCTCCCGCGGCGCTCCCCGGGACCAGCTCGGTGATGACAGCTCCGCTTTGGGCACCAGTCGCGTCGTCGCCGGTGACGCCGAGATAGGCCGTTTCGATAGGAGTACCGGCAACGATGTTCGACGCGAACTCGTAGGCATTGCTGATCGGCACCGCGAACCCGACCCCGGAGTTGGAGCCGGTGACCGTGATGATCTCGATGTTGACTCCGATCACTCGCCCGTCCCTATCGGCCAATGCACCCCCGCTGTTTCCCGGGTTGATAGGCGCATCGGTCTGGATCAGCACCTGGGCGCTGTTGAAATCCAGAACCGGGCGATTCACTGCCGACACCACCCCCGACGTCACCGTCTGATCAAGACCCCACGGGCTACCCAGGGCTACGGCCAACTGGCCCACTTGCAACTCCACGTCGAGGGCAAGCTGGGCCACCGGGATCCCTTCGGTGTCCACCGACACAACCGCGATGTCGTGGGCCGGGTCGGTGCCCACCACTGTGCCTTCACTTTGCGATCCGTTGGCAAAACGCACCGACACCGAGTTGGAGCCTTCGACCACGTGGGCGGCGGTGAGGACATACCCGTCCTCGTAGACGAAGCCCGAACCCAAGCCTGACCCCGTCGAGATGTGGACCATCGAAGGCAAAAGCGCCTCCGCTACCGCCGCCACTGGCTCGTCGGTCGCCTCCACCGTCGGCGTCGTCGCCTCTGCGGCTTGCGCGATCGTCGGTTGAGTGGTCGCCGCGGACGGTTCGTCGCCTTCGCTCAGGAACCAACCGAGCCCGACTCCGCCGAGCAGGAGGACCAAGCCAACCAGCAAAGCCATGAGCGAGGAAGGTCTCCGGGGGGGCGGTGTTGGCGCCACCTCGACCACCACCTCGATGGGCTCGTCAGAATTGATTCGGGTTTCGTCGTTGATCATGGAACCTCCTGGGAAGAACGTATGCCCCGTTGACTAAACATCTTCTAAAGCGTGGCTGAGAATTGTCAGAGAGCCGGCGAGCCACTGAATCCCATCACCGGCCCGGGCCGGCCGCGCAACGGGTCGAGGTCTGGACAAGCCGTATCGGATCCGTCCGGCAGCCACATCACCATTGTCGCCCCCTGATCCGAGAAGATCTCGAACGCGCCGCGGTGCATCTTGGTTACCTGCTCAACAATCCCGAGACCCAAGCCGGTCCCGTCGCCACCCGAAAACCCCGGACCATCATCGGCTACCGCCAGATATACCCAGCCCTGACGACGTCCACACCCCATTTCGATCTTGCTCCCGGGTGGGGCGACGCGGATCGCATTGTCGACCAGGTTTCCCAACGCGCGTCCCAAAGACAGGGGCTCTCCCTGAACTTCCACCGCTTCGATTGATTCCTGCAAGTCCACCTCGACATCGGCCGCGGCGGCGCGTTGATCGTCGGCGGCGGCTCGCACCAAACCGGCCAGGTCCACTGCAACCATCGTCGCCTGCCCAGCCTCGAAACGGGCGGCTGCGAGCAGGCCCTCGATCATCGAACCCATCTTTCCGACGTTGCGAGTGACGATCTCTCCGGTGGCCTTCCAATCCTCGATAGTCGATTGCGGATCATCAAGGGTGACCTCGACATTGGAGCGAATCACCGAGAGCGGCGTCCGCAAATCGTGGGAGGTGTCGGCGAGGAAGCGCTTCTGGGATTGGAAGGCGCCCTGTAAGCGGTCGAGCATCGAATCGAAGGTTGCCGCGAGCCGGGTCAACTCGTCATCCGGACCCTCGAGCGCAATTCGGCGCGACAGGTCGGAAACTTCGATCTCCCGCGCCACTTGCGTGATCCGATCAACCGGCGCCAGGGCTCTTCCCGCCAGGATCCAGCCCACCACCAACGAAATGACGAACAGCGCCCCGAGCCCGATGAGCGAGTAGATCGCCAGCTTTTCCAGCACGAACTGGTTGATAAGGCTTTCCATCGTCCGCACCTGGGCTTCTTCCATTTGCGGGTCGACTAGAAAACGGAATTGTCCGAGTTGAAGCTCGCGAGCGCGAATGAACAGCCGAGTTTCAGTCTGAGTGGTGAGCTGCCAACGCACGGCCAGGTAGACCAGGGCAAGGATCAAGCCGCCGAGCCCGAACACGACCGCCGAGTAGAGGGCCGACAGTCGAAATCGGACCGACCGAAAAACCGACGGGATGCGCGACCGCCAATCCGATCGACGCTCGCTCATGACGCCCGCAGCACGTATCCCCGCCCAGGCAGAGTCTCGATGACCGCCGGCTCCCCCAGTTTCTTTCGCAGGTTCGAGACGGTCACCCGCACCGTGTTGGTGAAGGGGTCGGCCATTTCGTCCCAAACGTGTTCAAGCAATCTCTCTTGTGGCATCACTTCGTCGGCGTGCACCATCAGAAACTCGAGCAGGGAGAATTCCTTGCTCGTGAGGTTGAGAGGCGTTCCGTTACGAGCGGCGAGAAACCGTGCCGGGTCGAGGGTGAGATCGCCGACCTTCAGGACCGGGCTCGGAGTCTCGTCGCGACGCAAGAGCGCCCGGGCCCTGGCGGCGAGCTCCGCAAACGCGAAGGGCTTGACCAGGTAATCGTCGGCGCCGGCGTCGAGTCCGGCCACCCTGTCCTCGATGTCGTCGCGAGCGGTAAGGACGAGGACCCGCGGACGTTTGGATTCGAGTGTGGGCAGATCGCCGACCACCATCCTCCTGCACAACTCGAGCCCGGACCCGTCTCCCAGGTTCCAGTCGAGGATTGCCAGGTCGTAGCCGTTACCACGCAGCTTCTCTTCCGCCGCCGAAGCGCCATGAGCAATGTCCACCGCATAGCCGTGGCGGCGAAGGCCGCGCGCGATGGCCGCCGCCAGATCCTGCTCGTCCTCCACGACCAGTAGCCGCATCGAATAGACGCTAACCGACGCCAATAAACCAAACCTAAGGCGATTGTCGTGGCTATACCACCACGCAAACCTTAGGTTTGGTTAGTGGTTGTTAGCGGCTGAGGCTGCGGCCCCCGCCGACGGTGATGACTTCACCAGTGATGTAGCCCGGGCGAGCCAAGAACACGACCAGGTCCGCTACCTCTTCGGGCTCTCCCATGCGGCCCAGCGGGATCGAGTCGACCATTCGCTCGCGGACGTCAGCAGGAATTGCCATCGACATTTCGGTTCCGATCAACCCGGGGGCGATGGCATTGACTCGGATGCGAGGCGCCAGCGTGAGGGCGAAGGCCCGGGTGATTCCCACCAGCGCTCCTTTCGACATCGAATAGTTGAACTGGCCGAAGTTTCCGAGATAGGCCCGTGAGGAGATGTTGACGATCGCCCCCTCCTTCATCATCGGCGCGAAGCGCGAGATGATCTGATAGGGCGCCCCGAGGTTCACATCGATCACCGCCGCGAACTCGTCTTCGGTCATATTGACCAGGCGAGCGTCGCGGGTGATGCCCGCGTTGTTGACGATCAGCTCGAGGGGAGGCGCTCCCTCGATTGCCGAGCCGACCATGTCGAGGCCTTCGTCGGTCGTCAGATTGGCCTCCACTGGACGCACCGTCGCCTCCGCTTCCTCGAGGATGCTCACCGTGTCCGCAAGCCGGGGCGACGCGTCGACTGCGATTAGCGTCCAGCCCTCGCCCGCCAGCCGCTTGCAGATGGCCGAGCCGATTCCGCCGGCGGCGCCAGTGACGATCGCGGTCTTTGTCATCCCAAAGCCTTGCCGAGGTGACCCGGACCAAGATGAATCAGTTCTCCCTGGGCGCCGTCGGCTTCGAGCATGCGCTGGACCCAGCGTTTCACCTGGTCGCCAGGGATCTCATCATCGATGGCGATCACATTGATCGGCAGGCCGGCGTTGGCCAGCTCGATCCCCGCGGTCCGCCCTGCCGACACGAGCCCCGCAGCGACGGCTGCCGACGCGGCGCCGTTGCGGCCGAGCAGATCGTCGCTCGACACCACATAGACAATCGGCTCCACGGCGACGACTGCTAACTGGGTAAGCCGAAACGCCTCCAACAGAACGGACCGAATCGACGGCCAGTCATCGGCGATCCCCGTCGCCCCGAAAACCAAGCCGGGCTCGTCGCTCTCGTAGTCACCATCGATCCCCACCGCCCTCATTCGACGGCTTCTCCAGCTCGGACCAGATCATCGATCTCGTCATCAGTGATCCCGAGCTCGGTCAGGACTTCTCGGGTGTGCTGGCCAAGGAACGGCGCAGGCAATTGTGATCGCGCCGGGCTTCCGTCGACCCGCAGAGGCGATCCCTGAGTGTTGATCGACCCTGCCCGCGGGTGTTCGACCGCGACCAGCATCTCATTGTGTTGAGCTTGCCGATCGGCAAAGACCGCCGGCAGGTCGAGGATGCGGCCGACGGGAATCCCGGCGCGGCTGAGGACATCGATCCAATGATCGGTTGGACGAGTTTCGAACACTGTTTGCAGACGCTCCGTCAATGCCTGCCGATTCTCGACTCGCAAAGCGTTGGAGCCAAAGCGTGGATCTTCGCCCAATTCAAAAAGGTCAAGCGCCTTGGCAGTTTCAGCAAAATGGCGATCCGACACAACGGCGACATTGAAGTAGCCGTCAGCTGTCCGAAACGACTGGTTCGGCGCCGTGACCGGCGAGGCGGTCCCAGTTCGCTCCGGTTGATTGCCGGAGGCAAAGAACTGCGCGTTCCAGCCGGCCTGCACTGCGATCAGGCTGTCGCGCAGCGCTACCTCGACCAACCGACCTTCTCCACCGCGCCGGCCGCCGCCTCCGGCGATCGCCGCCACGATGGCCAAAGCTGCGTTGGTTCCGGCGACAAAGTCAGCGATTGTCGTCGCGGTCTTGTGGGGAGGGTCACCTTCGTCGCCGGCGATCGACATCATTCCCGATTCACCCTGGAAGACCAGATCGATGCCCGGGCGATCCGCATCGGGTCCCGTCGCGCCAAAGGCAGTGATCGAGGCATAGACAACATGGCCCCCGCCATCGCTCAGGTCGCGGTAGCCAAGCCCCATTCTCTCCATGGCTCCTCGCCGCAGATTGTTGAGGACGACGTCGGCTCCGAGGCAGAGGCGGCGCAACACTGTTGATGCGAGAGGCGCTTTGGCGTCTATCGCCACGCCTTTCTTGCCTCGATTCACGGCGATGAAGAATGCGCTCTCCTCTCCGTAGAAGGGCCCGATCTCGCGCGCCAGGTCGCCACCGAGCGGCTCGATTTTGATCACCTCTGCACCCAGATCGGCGAGCAACATTCCGCAATACGGAGCCGCCACCAGATTTCCGAATTCGACGATTCTGAGCCCAGAAAGCGGCGCGCTCACGCGCTTTCCAAGACCACCGCGATGCCCTGGCCAACCCCGATACACATAGTCGCCAGGCCATAACCGCCACCTTGACGGCGGAGCTCGTGGGCGAGAGTCCCGACAAGCCGGGATCCAGACGAGCCCAGGGGGTGGCCGCGGGCGATCGCACCTCCGTTGACATTGACGATCTCGGGGTCGAGCTTGAGGAGGCGGATGGTCGCCACCGCCTGGGCGGCGAACGCCTCATTGACCTCGGCCAGTTTGAGCTCGGAGGCCGCGATTCCCGCTCTCGCCAGAGCCTTTTCGCTGGCAGGCACGGTCCCAATCCCCATCACATCGGGATGGACCCCGGCCGCCGCCGAGGCAACTACGCGAGCCAATGGAGTGAGCCCATGGCGTTTCAACCCGTCGCCGGTGGCGAGGAGGACCGCACTGGCACCGTCGTTCATCGGCGACGAGTTGCCGGCGGTGACCGTGCCCCCGGATTTGAAGACCGGAGGCAGCTTGGCAAGAGCGTCGAGCGAGGTGTCGAGGCGGGGCCCCTCGTCGAGTGAGACCAATCGCCGCTCGGTGCCGCGACTTGTGACTGCGACCTCGATTGGTTCGATCTCGAAGGCAAGCGTTTGGTTTTCGTCGGCCTTGACTGCGCGTTGGTGGCTGGTCAAGGCGAACTCGTCTTGGTCGTCGCGGGTCACGTGGTGGCGCTCGGCCACGACCTCGGCCGTCATCCCGAGGCTGATCGGCGGGTAGAGCGCTTTCATCCGCTCATTCACGAGACGCCATCCGATCACGGTGTCGACGACTTCGGGGGCACCGACCGCGAACGGGCGATCGGCTTTGGTCATGACGTAGGGAGACCGGCTCATCGACTCCGATCCGCCGGCCACCATCAGCTCTCCCCAACCCGCCGCGAGGGCGTGGCCCGCCGAGACCACCGCCTGCATACCCGACCCGCAGAGGCGATTGACGGTTGCCCCCGGCACCTCGATCGGCAAACCGGCGAGAAGCACCGCCATCCGGGCGACGTTGCGATTGTCCTCGCCTGCCTGGTTGGCAGCTCCCCAAAACACATCCTCGATCTCTGAGGGATCGACGGCTGGGCTCCGCGCCAGGAGCCGTCCAAGGGCGTGGGCGGCGAGGTCGTCGGGACGGACTCGAGCGAGCTGTCCCCCGATCTTTCCCATCGGGGTGCGGCAGGCGTCAACCACGAAAACGTCTCGCATTCGTCACCCGAAACGTAACCGGATCAGGTGCTAGGTGTGACGATCAAGAGGGCCCGACCACCTAGCACACCGGTCCGCAAGGTGTATAAGGCGCCCCCGATTGATGCCTTGCTCTTGATCCCGTTGGGGACCGGTCGATCGGGTTCGACCCCAAGGTCGCGCAACAGAGCCCGGCGACCGTCGCCACGAAGCTCGGGGTTGACGGTTGCGATCAGGGTGCCCCACGCCGCCAAGACGGCCGCGCCCTCGTTCTCCCCCGAGGTGGGGGCGGCCGAGATCATCAGGCTGTGCACAGACCCACTCGCGGGATCCTCGGTGGCGTAAAGGATCAAACCCTCGCGCAGGTTCATCTGGAGCCGGTTTGGTCCCGGAGCTTCGAGAAGAAAGAGGTCCATTCCGAGCTGGTCGGCAGCGTCATTCCAGGCGAACGTCACCTGATCGACACCGGTGGTGAAGACGGTCGGCATAGGCGGCACCGTGGTGGCCGGCGGGATGGAGGTCAGCAAGTTGGGAGTGGGTTGGTCACGGGCGACCAAAGCGCTGACGAAAATGGCCAGCACGACGAGGGCTGCTCCCATGCCCGCCACCACTGGCAGGGAGAGCCGCGAAACCTTCGGTGGGGTTTCGGGTTCGGCCGCCACCTCTGGCAGAGCTTTTTGCTTAAACGCTCGGACCGAATCGGCCAGTGTCGCCGGCCAGCGGGTGTCGACCCAGTCGGTCATCCGAGTCGGATCGAGCGGAGCGAAGCCAACCGGCTCGTCCTCGATCATCAAGAGGAAGCAGTCGCCGTCTTTGGACAGGGTGCATTGCGCCAGCGGCCACCGACCCAACCGGCCCGACTCCGAGTCGATCGCCAGGAAGTCGCCGTCGACCCGCAAAGTCGCCGGTAAAGGATCTTCTTCAGCCAGGACGAGGGCGCCGGAAAATTCCATCCTCCGGGCAAGCTATCCCAATTAGCCCGGAAGGCCAGGCTTTCTCGTCACCAACAGCCGGCGCTGGCGTTCCAGGGGGACCATCCCACCGTGTAAACAAGCCAAGCGGCGGCGGCAACATTGGCCATTGGGTCAAAGATCGAGGCATCGGGCAACCCGATCGCCGCGGCGCGGTCGGGCCAGTAGCGGGGGATGTGCTGGAAAAGTCCGGCTGCTCCACTGATGGGGTTCACAGCGTTGGGATCGCCCCCCGACTCACATGAGATCACCCCCAGAGCCTTGTCCACGTCGGATGTCGCGAAGTAGGCGGATACCAGCGAGCGCCACTCCTCGACAGGTCGAGGGGCCGGAGGGGGACCGGCCACCGTTGCGGCGGTGGCGACGCTAACCACCGGCGAAGCCGATGGCGCCGACTTAGGAGCGGTCGTAGTGCTCGTGGTGCTGATCATCGATGAGGTCAGCTCGTCGGTGACAAGCGGAATCGAGCAGGAGCCACAGGGCTCGTCCGGCCCAAGCTCATCTGGCCCAAGCTCATCCGACTCGATTGAAAGCTTGGCCTCCGGCGGAAGCTCGAACACCGCTCCCGTCCTAAGGAGTGCAATGGTTTCCACCGTCGGAGCCATGGCGGTCCCGACCCCAAACAGCATGAAGATGATTGAAAGCGACGAAAATATCGAGCGCCAGCGACGCACATAGCCTCCTTTTTGGACAAGGAGATGAGCGACGTCGCCACAGCGACAGCCAATGCCAGCCATCGTCCCTTGGAGATCCGCCCACTCCGAACGGGCAAAGGTAGGGGCTTTTGCGAACCTAACGCAAACCGCCGCGGGCTAGATCAGGTTGGATTCCACCGTGATTTCGACGTTGCCCTTGAGCGCATTGGAAACTGGACAGCCGTCCTTGGCAGCGGTGGCGGCCGCCACGAAAGCGGGGTCTTCCATGCCCGGCACGTCCCCTACGACCTTGAGCGCCATTCGGACCAAGCGCCATCCGGCCTCGCCTTTTTCAAAGCTGGCGGTAGCCGTGGTTTCGAGCGAGGTCGGGGTGAAGCCGTCGCGCCCCAGCCCAGCGGAAAGGGACATGTTGAAGCACGCGGCATGTGCGCCGGCGATCAGCTCCTCCGGACTGGTCTTCCCCCCGGCCGACTCGGTGCGGCTGGGCCAACTGACATTCATCACCCCGCCCACCCCGGTGGCCATCGACACTTCGCCGGACCCGTCGGTGAGGTTCCCTTCCCAGCGCGACGTAGCTCGACTATCCATAGCTATCCCTCCCGTAAAAAACCCCCGCCAAGTTGATTACTTGGGGGCGCCAGGTTACGCAAGAATGGATGGGATGGGTCCAGTTCTCAGCGGACTCTCAGCGAATTCACGGTCAACCTGCGCGAGACCTCCTTACAGTCAGAGCAATGAGCGAGGCCGCGCGGCTGCTGGTGGTGGATGACGAAGAAACCCTGGCCGAGATGCTGGGCACGGCCCTCCGTTTCGCGGGCTACGACGTCGAGCTCGCGAGCGGCGGCATCGAGGCGTTGAAAGCGGTCAAGGACGACCCGCCCGACCTCGTCGTGCTCGACGTCAACCTTCCCGACCTCGATGGGTTCGAGGTTTGTCGCCGGCTGCGGCGCGACGGTCATGAGATGCCGTTGATCTTTCTCACCGCGCGCGACGGGATCGCCGATTTGCGATCCGGGTTCCATCACGGCGGGGACGATTACTTGACTAAACCGTTCAGCCTCGAAGAATTGGGCTTGCGAATCGAGGCGCTCTTGCGGCGCACCCGTGGCAACAACGCCGAGCCGAGTCGAATCGTCAATGGCGACCTCGTCATCGACGACGACGCCCACCAGGTGTTCGTCGGCGACAATCCGGTCCAGCTCTCCCCCACCGAGTATCGCCTGCTGCGCTATCTCACCCTCAATCGCGACCGGGTGTTGTCGAAAGACCAGATCCTTGACTACGTCTGGCAATACGACTTCGGGGGAAATGCCGGGATCGTCGAAACCTACATCGGCTATCTGCGAAAAAAGCTCGGCCCTTCGGTGGCGAAACGAATCGAGACGGTCCGCGGTTTCGGATACGCGCTGCGCACCACGCGCACGAGCTAACGCTGCATGTCGCTACGAACCCGTCTGATCACGGCGGTGACGGTGCTGCTGCTTTTGGTCATAGCCATCTTCGGCTACGTGGCGGTTGCCACGCAGCGACGGGTGTTGATGGCCCAGATCAATGAGCGGCTCGAGTTCGCGCTCAGGCAGCCGTTCCGCCAAAGCCCAGATCGCGAGCGGGGGGGCGGCGACCGGCTCCTCGCCGAGTTGGTTATCGGTCCGGACGGCAGGATCATCGGCTCGGCCCCTTCCGGGATCGAAGTCGGCGGCGACCCGCTTCCAGCCATCAGAAATCTGCCCACGCCACCGGTCGGTGAATATCAGCTGCTGACCTTGGCCGGGGGCGGCGACGCGCCGTCGTTCCGAGTCGGGGTCTTGTCCCTTCCGGACGGGTATCGGCTCGTCGTGGGTCAGCCTCTTGACGATGTGATGGCGGCAGCACAAGCGATGCGGTCGCGCTTGTTCCTGGCCGGATTGGCGATCCTGGCCGGGGGAGCGGGCGCTGTCTGGATGACCGTGCGCCGCGGGCTGCGACCCGTCGATGAGATGATCGACGCCGCCACTGCCATCGCCGATGGGGACCTCTCGCGCCGGGTTACAACTGAGAACCCAGAAACCGAGCTTGGCAAGCTGGGTGGGGCCCTCAACCACATGCTGACCAATATCGAGGGGGCGTTCAACTCCGAATCTCGGGCCAACGAACGCCTCAAACAGTTCGTTGCCGACGCCTCCCACGAGCTCCGCACACCACTCGCCGCAATCGCCGGCTATAGCGAGCTCCATCGCAAAGGCGCCCTCGCCGAACCGGAAGCAACCGACCGAGCGATGAACCGAATCGAATCCGAGACGAAGAGAATGACCCATCTGGTCGAGGACCTCTTGCTCCTGGCCAGGCTCGACTTGGACCAGGCGCCCGATCGTGAGCCCGTGGAGCTGCGCGGTTTGCTAGAAGACGCTGCCGCCGACTCGCGGGCGATCGACCCTGAACGGGCCGTCACGGTGTCGGGACCACCGCAGGCAACGGTCATGGGCGACCACGCACAGCTCACGCAGGTCGTCGCCAATTTGCTCGCTAACGCTCGGGACCACACCGCCGCCGCCACCCCAATCCACATCGAGCTCCACGACCGAGCTGATGAGGTCGAGCTGATCGTCAAAGACGAGGGACCCGGGTTTGCGGCCGAGGTCCTCGGATCGGTCTTCGACCGTTTCTCCCGCGCCGACAGCTCGCGGTCGCGCAAGAGTGGCGGCGCCGGTCTCGGACTGGCCATCGTCGATGCCATCGCCCGCGCCCACGGGGGACGAACGGGCGCAAGCAACGATCCAGGTGCCCGAGTCGAGGTGATCCTTCCCAAGATCCTCGCCAAAACTCCCGGCTAATTCTCAGCTTCGCCGAGGGTCGATCTCAGCTAGATACCCGATCCTTTGGTTGTTGGAAAATGCGAAAGGAGCACGAAAGTGTCCAACCAGTCAAAGAAGCGCCAGACAACGAAGCGTTTGGGAGTAGCCGCCGCTGCGGTGGCGATGGGTCTCCTCCTCGGAGCAACCATTCTTGCCCCCAATCTGGCCGGTGCCCAGGAAAGCACCACCACAACCACCGACGGCGCGACGAGCCCGGCATCCCCGGACGATCGCCTCGACGAACGGCAGACGCGAATTCGATCGGCACTCGATGGGCTCGTGACCGACGGCACCATCACCTCGGCGCAGGCCGACGCCGTTGCCGCCGAGCTTGCCAGCCAGGTCCCCGACCATGGCCGGTTCTCCCGCCGGGTGCATTTCGGCCTCGATGTGATCTCGACCACCATTGGGATCACCGAGACCGAGTTGCGTGAGGCTCTCGAGGGCGGCCAGACGATCGCCCAGGTCGCCGAGGCCAACGGCGTGACCGCCCAAGCGGTGATCGATGCGCTGGTTGCCGCGGCCAACGCCTGGGCCGACGAGGCCCTGGCCGCAGGAACCTTCGACGAGGCGAAAGCCGAAGAGATCAGGGCCAACGCCGCCGAGCGGGCAGCGGAGCTCGTCAACGGCGAGTGGCCGCCATTCCACGGCCCGAACGATCGCTCAGATGATCCATCCACCGAGACAGGCGCCTGAACCCGGACCAAGGCGCCCGCAAAGTGAGACCCGTCAGGCGACGGGTCTCACTCTTTTTGTGGCTGGCTCCACGCGACCCCCAACTCGTTGACGACGCGGGCGCGGAGATAGGCCCAACGCCCGCGCGGGAAGCGCGCCTCTTCACCACTGACAACCTCCACCAACTGGCCGTCACCAATGAATTCGACCTGCGATGGGCGATCGGCTACGACCAGTAGTGCTCCGCCCTCGATCGAGAGTCCCAGCAAGCTCGGACCGGTCGACGCGTAGAAAAGGCCGCGACCCAATGCGGCAAGGATCGATTCGGCATCTTGCGCATCTGCGGCGACTTCCACCCAGCCGCGACCAGGGTTGGCCCGATCCGCTCCCAACGATTGGAAATCGTGAGCGTCGTCAACCGCCAGACCCCACACCCGCCGACCCTGCCCGAGGACAAGATCCCAGACCTGTTCCATCGGTGGCTGGCTCGGGGTGCCCTCGTTGGCCGCGAGGTGGTGGCCGTTGTAAAGCTCGAGAAACGTGAGCTCTTCGAGAGCGGCAATCTCCTGCCAGGTGATCGACTCCCAGAAATTCGGATGGTTGACGCTCGCCAGGCCGCCGTCGGTGACGACCCGATCGACCATCCGTTGAAGAATTGCCGACACCGACCCTCCGTCCGCCTCCCCATGAGTGACCGATGTCCCGTACCCGTTGACATGAAGCGCATAGGTCCTTTCTGGGCCCGACCACCAGGTCGTGAGTTCCTCCCCTGGGATCAGCAAGAGGTGTCGGCCCTCCGCCCGCAGCTCCGCCTGCAGCACTTCGGGTGGGAAGCGGACGTTGTGGTCGGAGATGATTAGAAAGTCGTACCCATGGTCGTCGTACCAACGCGCCACCTCCCCTGGCGGACTGTCACCGTCGGAGAGGTTGGTGTGGGTGTGCAGATTGCCTTTGAACCAGGGCATCAGGGAATCCTTGCGGCCGCTCTTCTCCGGGTCGTTTGCGAGGAAGACTCGTTAATCTCCGTGTTCCAAACCGTTAAGGAACCTCGCTGATGATCTTTGCATATATCGACCCGGGAACTGGCAGTCTGCTTGTACAGGCGCTTCTGGGTGGGATCGCCGGGCTGGCCGTCTACCTCAAGACCACCGGGCGCCGCCTCTTTCGGCGCACCCCCAAGGTCGAAACCGAGACTCCCGCCGACATCTAGCCGGTCCAATCCGAGTGAGCCACTTTGACCCGGGCTCGTTTCGAGATCCAGCAAGTCGCGTCGTCCTCCGTAACGGTGCGGTCGAGCGCTTGCTCACCACCCAAGGCCGAGACGATTGGGAAGCCCTCGCCGCCAGCGGTCTGCTCGAGGCTTGGAAGGGCCGCCTCGTTGCGACCGAGCTGGGCGAAGACCTGACCCTCGTCCACGAGAGAATGCCCTTTTGGACCTACCCGTACGAATGGTCGTTTGGCATGCTCAAGCGCGCCGCGCTTTTTCATCTCGAGCTCAACCAGGCCGCGCTCGCCAGTGGGCTCGATCTCAAGGACGCCACGCCTTACAACATCCAGTTCCGCGGCCGGGAACCGATCTTTGTCGACCTGGGCTCCTTTCGCCCCTATCGGCCTGGTGAACCTTGGATCGGTTATGGCCAGTTCTGCCGGCTCTTCCTCTACCCCCTTCTCATCCAGGCGTACAGCGGGATCGCCTTCCAACCACTCCTCCGCGGCGACCTCGAAGGCATCGATCCCGAGACCGCCAACGCCATGCTCAAAGGGCAAAAGCTCCGGCCCGGAGTAGCCCTCGATGTCACGATGCAGGCAAGAGCGCAACGCCGCGTCGATGCCGAACGTGACGTCCGCCATGAGTTGAGCTCGGCAGGCTTCAAGCCGGAAATGATCGCCGCCAACCAAAAGCGTCTCCACGGGGTGATTTCCCGCTTGGAATGGAAACCGGAAACGTCCGCCTGGTCGGGCTACGCCCAATGCGACCATGTCGCCAGCCAGCGCCAGGCGAAAACCGAGTTCGTCGAATCGGTCCTTCGCGACCGTCCACGAAGCTTGGTCTGGGACCTAGGCGCCAACGATGGACATTTCTCGCGTCTCGCCGCGAATCACGCCGACCTGGTGTTAGCGGCCGACGCCGACCAACTCGTCATCGACCGGCTCTACCGCGATCTAGTCGAGAACGGTCCCGACAACATCCTGCCGCTCGTGTTCGACCTCTCCAACCCCTCGCCAGGGTTGGGATGGCGCGGTCGTGAACGCCAACGGCTGGAAGACCGGGGAAAACCCGACCTGATCCTGCTCTTGGCCGTGATCCACCATCTCGTCGTAGCAGGAAACCTGCCCCTGTCGGAAGTTATGGACTGGCTGGCGAGCCTGAGAAGCGAGATCATCTTCGAATGGGTGCCGCCGAATGATCCGCTGGCCAAGCGCCTGGCGATCAACAAGCGGGCCAACGAGATTCACGGCGATTACAACGAAGCCAGCCTGCGCGCTCTGCTCGCATCAAACTTCGCGGTGCAGACGGAGAAATCGTGGGAAGGTCGCATCCTTTTCCACGTTCTGCCGAGATAGCAATTGGCGATGACGCGCCCGAGCCGAATCCGGATCGCGCTCGCGTTGACCGCCTTGGCGGTGGCTTGGCCGGTGCTCGACATCCTCGGTCGCAACGCGGAGTTCTTCATCGCCCGTGCGTCGACTCGCACCGAAGTCATCGTCGTATTGGTGCTCCTGGCGATTGCGGTACCTCTTGCCGGGACTCTTCCCGCTGCAATGCCCGGCAGGGTCGGGCGCTGGCTAGCGTCGATCTGGCTCGGGTTGCTCAGCATCGCCCTCGGCTATTTGATCGTCCGCGCCATCGACCT
>Ga0136614_10000045_pt1 | contig 40094 bp, 35 predicted proteins | sample AntDrymUQ2792106_2_FD_106643 | JGI IMG/M metagenome (GOLD analysis project Ga0136614, IMG submission 106643) | Polar desert sand microbial communities from Dry Valleys, Antarctica - metaG UQ279 (21.06) | ecosystem: Environmental > Terrestrial > Soil > Desert | place: Antarctica: Dry Valley... | reverse complement strand
GTGGCGTACCTGGGACCTGCCGGCACATTTTCGGAGATGGCGATGCAGCGGCAATTTGGCGCGAGCGTCAACGGGCTGCCTTGCCATACCCTTGACGAGGTGTTTCGTTCCACCGAGTCAGGCAGTGCTGAGCTCGCCATCGTGCCGCTGGAGAATTCGTCCGAGGGTGCGGTCAGTCGCACGCTTGATCTTCTCCTTGCCACGCCGCTGAAGATGCTGGCGGAGATTTCGGTGCTGGTTCAACATAATTTGCTGTCGAAGAGCGGGTCGATGACGGGTGTCACGCGCATCTGCGCGCACGCGCAAGCGCTCGCGCAGTGCGCCAACTGGTTGAACCAGTACTGGCCTTCGATTGAAAGGCAATCGGTGGCGAGCAATGCCGAGGCAGCACGCATGGCGTCTGAAGACGAAGGCGTGGCTGCGATTGCAGGCGACGCTGCCGCGCGTCGTTACGACGTGCGCACAGTCGCCGCTCAGATTCAGGATGACACGCACAACCGGACGCGCTTCGCGGTGCTCGGTGCGCAGACAACGCAGCCGTCCACACCTCCCGCGCGGGACAAGACCTCGTTGATCCTGTCGGTTCCAAACAAGGCAGGCGCGGTTTTCCACATGCTCTCCCCTCTGGCGTCGCACGGCGTATCGATGACGCGGTTCGAATCGCGGCCGGCCCGCGTCGGTACCTGGGAGTATTACTTCTACCTCGATCTCGAAGGACATGTCGACGAGCCCAGCGTGGCCGCAGTGCTCGGTGAATTGCAGCAGGCATGCGCGTTCTACAAGTGTCTCGGCTCGTATCCGGCGGAGCGGGTGAATTCGCAATGAGCACAATTTCCGCGCTGCCGTACGTGAGCGCAATCGCGCCGTATCAGGCTGGTAAACCGATCGAGGAGCTCGCGCGCGAGTTTGGACTCGACCCAAGCTCGATCATAAAACTTGCATCGAATGAAAATCCGCGTGGCATGCCCGAGTCGGCCCAGCGCGCGATGGTTGCAGCAGTGCAGGAATTCGGCCGTTATCCGGACAGCAATGGCTTTTCGTTAAAGAAAGCGCTGTCGTCAAAGCTGGACGTTCCGGTCGAGTGGATCACGTTAGGCAACGGCAGCAACGATATCCTTGAACTTGCAGCGAGTGCGTTGCTTGCGCCAGGCCGCAGCTGCGTGTTTTCGCAACATTCATTCGCCGTTTACGCATTGGCGACGCAGGCGCGCGGCGCGAGTGCGCTCGTCGCTCCAGCAAAAGAGCTTGCACACGATCTTGACGCAATGCTCGCCGCGATTGAAGTTGACACCGCGGTGGTGTACATCGCCAATCCGAACAATCCAACCGGCACACACTTGGCCGTGCGAGATGTAGAGAATTTTCTGGCGCGCGTACCGGCGCACGTCGTCACCGTCATTGACGAGGCTTACAACGAGTATCTGCCGTTGGAACGGCGCTCCAACAGTGTTCTGCTGGCCCGAGAATATTCGAACGTGCTGCTCTCGCGCACATTTTCCAAAGCCTATGGGCTAGCGGGGCTGCGTGTGGGGTACGGGCTTGCGCAGCCGCAGCTGACGGAACTGCTCAATCGCGTTCGTCAGCCATTCAACGTCAACGCAGTTGCGCAGGCCGCGGCGGTTGCGGCGTTGGAAGACGATGCGTTCCTCGACGAAAGTTATCGTCTTAATCGCGCTGGAATGGAGCATCTAAGTAAGGAGTTTCACGCGTTGGGCCTTGCGTTTGTCCCAGGTTTCGGAAACTTTCTGTTGGTCAAAGTGCGCGCGGCAGCGCGCGTCTATGAGGCATTGCTGAAGCAGGGCGTGATTGTTCGGCCGGTTGCGAACTACGGGCTGCCTGAGTGGCTGCGTGTCACCGTGGGATTGGAGACGGAGAACGCGCGGTTTTTGACGGCGTTAAAAGTAGCGCTTCAAGCCGCACCCGAATTCGAGCGCGCATGAACCTCGCGCTGATCGGCGTTGGCTTGATTGGCGGCTCGTTTGCGCGAGCGGTGCGTGCAGCCGGCCGCGTAAACCGCATCGTCGGGTTCGATATGCAACCGGAGGCGTTGCAGCGAGCGCTCGAACTTGGCGTGATCGACGACATCGCCTTATCTGCAGCGCATGCGGTTGCAAACGCAGATCTTGTGATGATTGCGACCCCGGTGGGGGACATGAGAGCCGTGTTGCGCGAGATTGCACCGCAGTTGCGGAGTGCGGCCATCATCACCGATGTCGGAAGTACAAAGACCGGTGTTATCGAAGCGGCGCGCGCCGAACTTGCCGCTGCCTTTGAGCGATTCGTACCTGCTCATCCCATCGCCGGGTCCGAGCGCTCCGGGCTTGAGTATTCCGATTCATCACTGTTTCGCGGCACCGTCTGCATCATCACGCTATCAAGGGATACGGATTTGAACGCAGCGCAGCAGGTTGAATCGTTGTGGAACGACATTGGATGCACTGTTGAGCAAATGAGTTCGGAAGAGCATGACCACGTATTCGCGGCGGTCAGCCACCTGCCTCATCTGCTGGCGTTCGCCTTTGTTGCGCAGATCGCATCTGACAAGGATGCCAAGCGGAAGTTTGCGTTCGCCGGACCGGGCTTTCGCGACTTCACCCGCATCGCGGCTTCGAGTCCCTCGATGTGGAGCGACATTTGCATTTCCAACCGCTCTGCGATTTCGAGCGAGCTGCGCACCCATCGCGAGTTGCTCACCGAGCTGCAGCGTGCAATCGACGAGGGCGATGCCGAATCCCTGCGTCGTGTCTTTCAGCAAGCAGCTATGGCACGTCGAGGAATTTCGGTCAGTGTCGAATAAATGCTCATTCACGGGGCATTTGCGCTGTCGTCATGCTGGTATGTCTGTGTAAGCTAATTGCGAGATGGTTAGATCAGTTCATTTTCGACTGCGACGCTGGATTGCGGTTTGCGGCGCGGTGGGCGCATTTGCAATTTCGGCTTGCGATTCAAGTGGGCGAGCGTATGAAGACCTGCGGCTTGCGCGCCTCACCGAAGGCAAGTCGACCGAGCAGGAAGTCCGGCAGCTATTCGGCGAGCCTACGGCCGTTCGCGATGTAGCGGGCGGCAAAGGCTTGGTTTATCCGCTCGGACCCGAGGGTCCGCACACGCTGTTGATGAAAATCGGAGCGGACGGTAAATATCTCGGTCGCGAAGATCTTCTGGCGCGTTCCAACCTTGATCGAATCACGCCCGGTATGAAGGAGAGGGACGTGCTGGTTGCCCTGGGCAGGCCGGGGCGCGCACAAAAAAATCCATTGAAGCGCCAGACGACCTGGCAATGGCGTTTCAACGATCGGGTCGATACGCGCATGTTCGTTGTGACCTTCGACGAGACCGGAACTGTCGTCAGCACCGCGGTCGAGGAAGATCCAAGGCGTTCTGGCGGTCGCTGAGCACGCTAGTACCGCCGGACTAGCGTGTTTCCACGTGGTCGATCGAAGTGGTCGCCCCGAGTGCTTCAATTCATCCGTTCGACTCAGCGCCTATCAGCACGCAACTTGGCCATGGCCCGCTCGTCGCGGGAGGGATTCCACTGGGCGGTATCAGCGCGCTTTGTCCTGGCCGTCTGGATAAGCTCCGTCGCCTGGAGGGTTATCAATGCATTCGCGCGGTTTCACATTGATTGAGATGCTGGTGGTGATGACGATCGGAGCGATCCTGATCGCCGCAGCTATACCTTCGTTTGTTTGGCTCAATGCACGCACGCGCGCGGCCAACGCGAGCAACTCGCTCTTGGCGAGTTTCGAATGGGCACGCTCGGAAGCGATTCGGCGCAATACGCGTGTGAGTATTTGTCGCGTGGAAGACCCATCGTTGACGCTACCGGTATGTAGTAGCGCGGTGGTCAATGGAATTGCTGCCAACGATTGGGGTACCGGTTGGGTGGTTTTTGCAAAAACAGGCGGGGCAATCGCCGGTACTTTTGAGGCAAACGACACTGTTTTGCGCGCCGAGCAGTTCGTGCTTCCCTCCAATCCGAGAGCCGTAATCGAATCGAGCGCTGCGCCGCAGTTTTTCTCATTTCGTGGCGATGGGATGAGTCTGGGGGGCGGGGGCCCGATCGGAATGACCTTCGCTGTGGATTACAGGAATCCTTCGGTTGCCGCCGTAAGTAATGCTGGGCGTTGCATGGCGTTCAACATGACCGGACGTTCGCGCCCTTATGCACCGACTTCGGGAGCGTGTTAATGCAATTTCGTTTTAGAGACACCTCTTTGCGCTGCCTCGAGCGAGGCACCTCGATGATCGAGGTGCTTGTCTCGCTCGTCATCGTTGCCTTCGGGTTGTTAGGGCTTCTTGGCCTCCAGGCCCGAGCACTGAGTTTCCAGAAGGATTCTTTCGATGGAAGGGCCGCCGCTGAACTGGCGAGTCAGATCAGCGATCGGGTTAAGTCGAACATGCTGGGTTTTGCCAATCGCGCCTACGACGACGATATGGATCCTGGCGCTGCTCCGATTGTGTTTGGCGGCTGCGCGAACGCGGCGGCGTGCACCGCCGCGGAAATTGCAATTCGAGACCAGGCACGGTGGCAGGAAGACGTAAGGCGACGCCTGCCGTCTGCCGCCGTTTACCTTGTCCCCGATAACGCGAACCCCGCCGGATGGCCCCGCTTTATCACCGTGACGATCGCCTGGCAGGAGCCATTACAAACCAATGGTGCCGGCGGGATGCAGGTCGCTGATCCAACTTGCGTGGACGTCCGCGCCAACCTGTTCAATCTTCCTCAGGACTATCGGTGCTACCGCGCGGCGGTGGCTCCATGAGCGAGACCGGGACCATGATTTTCACACCTAGTGTCGGGATGAAATCGACGACCTGCCCGCACCGCCGGCAGTTTGGCGCCACTCTGATTGAATTGATCATTGCAATGTCGATTGGCTTGGTGATAGTGGCTGGCGTTGCCAGCCTTTATCTGAGCTCGAGCCAGGTTTCTCGTGTAGCTAATCAAGTCGGCGCCGTTGAAGATAGCGGACAGTTGGCAATGTTCGTCCTCGGCGACACGATACGGATGGCGGGCTTTGGCGAGATCGTCGGCAGCAGCCCGACGTCACGCATAGGGCAAACACAGTTTGACGGGGCGCAGTTGCGTGCCTGCTCAAATGGGACTTTTGCCGATCCTTGGGCGACACCGCCTGATCTGACTTGTGTGCCCTCCGGTTTAACGACAGGGGATCAATTGCTCGTCAGCTTTCAGTCAAACAATATCAAAGCGTCTGCGCAAGGTGCGCTGGGCGATTGCTTGGGTCAAATGTTTGATCCGCTTGACCTCACACATCGCACGACGGTTAATCGAACCGGCGGGCCTAGCCTGGTAGATGTTCCGATCGCTACCAGCGTATTTGGAATAAACGCTAACAATGAATTTGGGTGTCGCGGAAAGTATGGTGCTGCAACACAGGCTCTCGTTGGCAGTGCGGAGAACTTCAAGGTTTTTTTCGGGTTTGACAACGTCCGTAACACTGCGAGCGGAATGGGTGCGGTCGATGTCGTACCCATGGCGCGCATGTGGGTCGATGCAGCCGCGGTAAATGCGCTCGCTCCGGCGAGCGTGATTGTCGGTTCGGCCCAGGCCAGCCCGTGGGACAACGTCATCTCCGTTTTCGTTTGCATCACGGTTGTTACAACTCAGACGGGGCTCACGACGGGCGCGACCACCACGCGCGCCCGCTGCCCAGCGACCGCAGCCGAGGTTGCGACCGGTCTTGATGGCGGAGGCAACCCGCTGACCGTCGTAGATAACGACGGCTTCATTCGACGAACGTACAGCCAGGTGCTGGCGGTGCGCGCAAATAGCGGCCTTTACGCAGCATTCAATTAGTCATGACCCAATCAAGAGCTTTCATTCGCTACCTGCCCTCACGACGGCAAGTGACCGGCGTCGTATTACCGGTTGTGTTGGTGATCCTTGTGATTTTGACGGCGCTCGTAGTTACGCAGGTACGCCGCACGACCGTCGATCAGCGCATGGCGTCCAACGCTCAGGAGTCGGTCGCCCTCGAGGCGGCCGCAAAGGCGGTTTTGGGGTGGTGCGAGGTTGAACTTCAGCGCTCCAATCGCGGATTTGGTAATTCTCCGCGGACAATGGTGGCACCTGCCAGTATCGCGACGGCAGCCTGGCAGACCGCGGCAAATTGGGTGGCTTCGGATTACACCCCCGCAACCGGCCCGGTACTGCTGAACAATATTGTCTCCTCCACCTGTCTGATTGAGGACGCGACCGACGAGCTGGAAGGTCTCATTTCCAGCAATGACGACCGCGGTCCTACATCGCGTGATTGCCGCTGGCGCAAATACCGGACCACAGCTCAAGTTCGTATTCCCGCGCCCGATCTACCCGCTACGGCCCTAGTTCCCGTGGGGCAGAGAGGTTATTTCGTCCAGGGCGAAATGCGCCTTTATTCCAACCTTGCCTGCACATGACACCGGTCACGTGCCTATTTGTTATTTCAGGAGTCTGACGATGAATCGCCAGCGACTATTTTTATCGGATGAGCATTCGAGTGCGAAATGGAAACGCCTGTTGGCGTTGCTCGTTTGCCAGTTGATGGTCTTGCAGCCGCTGGCAGCCAGCGCCGCAGTCATCGCTCAACAGCCGATGTTCACGGTCTCGTCTGTGCCGGCAAACGTGATGCTGATGATGGATGACTCCTCGTCGATGGCACGTTATCGGCTGCCGATACCGCCAACCCTCACGGAGCCGACGGGCAACGTCGCGGTGCAATACAACGCCGGAACGAGGACCGTTGACGCTGCCAGCGAATTCACGCTGCGCGCGCCTGCATTTAATCCGCTTTGGTACAACCCGTCGGTGACGTACACCCCCTGGAACGACAACGGCAAGCCAATGCCGCCGTTCGGGACCAGCTATCCGCTGTTTGCAAACAATTTTCCAAACGCAGATATCGGTGGTAGCGGCAACGTAATGGATGTCACGCAGCTGACCCAGCGTGACATGCGCTACCGGACGCCGGGGCAGCGCGACTGGATTTCTCAAGCCAGAGGAACGGTAGGCGAAGGCGCCACTTACGCTTCGTACGCTCCACCCGTGTCGCGTTGGACCTGGGACAATAGCGTTACGCCTGCTCGCTGGCAGCACGACCTCGCCCCGACGGGAGTGGCGCTTTATCCGCCGATTCCAGCAGAAGGTCCACAAGGTGCGGACTTGTTTACAAATCCGGGCACGTTGACCTGCACGTCATCACCGCCGTGCGTGCAGTACGACCCTGTTTTTACTAATCAGTGCACCCAATACGCACAGGTGCAGACCGGAACCGAATGTACGCAGTACGAGCTACAGCAGCAGGGCACCCAACCGGTGTGCGTCGCCTACGTTCCGGTACAGACAGGAACACAGCAGGTCTGCACCGGTTACACAGCAGTGCAAAACGGCCAGACGTGCGTTCAACAAGCAGTCGTCTTGATACCCGATGCCACGCAGGAAACCGGCTTTCGCCAGGAGCTTGTGTGTTCGCAATACGAGCCGACCTACGCCCAGGTTTGCAATGGGTATGTCGCCCAGCCGATTTTCACGCAGCAGTGCTCGCTTTATGAAGATCAGCCTTACTTCGTTAACGTTTGCATCGCCACCGGCCCCGTGTTTCAGAGTCAGTGCGTCGCGAGTGCAATGGTGCAAACGGGCCAGACGTGCGTCGCGGTGCAAGACCCCTGGACGTGCCCGCCACAGGACGTCGTGGTCGCCAACGATGCCTTGACGCCAGCGCGCTATTTGCGCTATCAAGGGTCCGGTAACCCATCTTCAGCGGCGAGCTACCGCATCATCGAGATCGATCGCGCGCGCTCACGCAACTACGCCGTGCCCGCAAATCGCTATGAGGTCATCAATGCCGTCACCGGGGCTGCGAGCACGCGACCGGATTGCGCCGCCGGGTCTTGGTGCACGTTTGAGGAAGAGGCGCAGAACTTTGCCAACTTCTATGCGTATTACAAGAATCGCGGATCGGCCGCCATCGCGGTCACTTCCCAGTCGCTCGCTTCGCTGACCAGTACGGATCAGTTTCTGCGGATTGGTTTCGGAAGGATCAATTATTTCGCTAAGGGTCCAGATCCCTGGAATGTTCTGGATTTGAGCCCACAGGGTCGACTTCCAACCCAGCTACCCGCTCTGGATGGACTATCGAACCCTCCCGGCCATGTTCAGCGCGGGGTGCGGGAATTCGCTGTGGGTAGCCCCGAGCGCGCCGAAGTTTTTAACTGGCTTTTCACACTGAACTGGGTCGGCTCGACTCCAAATCGCGAGGCGATCGATGGGGCGGGGCAATATTTTGCACGGGCGGACACGAAGGGACCGTGGGCGGACTTTCCTGGCACGACGGCGGGACGAGTTCCGTCCGACCACCTATGGTGTCGTCGCAATTACACGCTGCTTGCCACCGATGGCGAATGGACGAAGGTGAACCCCGGCACGACCCCCGAGCCTCAGCCTTTGATCACCAACGGAAGTCCAAATCGTCCGGGCGGTGGCAACGTACTGAGGTCCGATGGCGAAGCAGGTCCGTTGATCACCGGTTCAGACAAGGTTACGGGCAGTGCGCTTTCCTATCAGTACAACCCGGCAGCCGCCCTTGAGCAATCGTACGCAACCGGTAGCGCTACCACTCAGAACGAGACCTTGTCCGACGTGATTCACTATTACTGGAGCCACGATTTGCGCGACGCAAACAACACACCGTTGCGTAATTCGATCGACCGGCTTCCTGCGACCGCAAGCCGCGCCGCCAATCCGGCATTCTGGCAACACATGAGCACCTTCGTCGTGGGTTATGGTGTCAGTGGCACGATGGACATTGCGGCGAACCGCACTGCAGTGGCCACCGGTAATGTGGTAAATGGCGGGCTCGGCTGGCCGGACGTCGGCATGGAAAATTGCCGCATCACCGATGACGACCCGTTGTGCACGGCGGGTGTCGACGGCAATCGAATCAACGACACGATGCGCGGAGCACTAATGAGCCGCGGTGACTTCTACGCCGCCGCGAGCCCTGAGCAACTGCGTGCCAGCATCTTGGAAGCGTTGCAACAGATTCTTGCGGAAAACGCGTCGGGCTCCGCGCTCGCTGTAACTTCCAGCAATGCGGCGGCAGGCAATCTGGTTGTTCAGGCCGGGTTCAGGACTGACGTATGGGACGGATCGCTGCGAGCAGTCGACTCCCTCGACCTGGTCGCGTTTCTTCGTGGTGGCAACACGCCTGCTACCCGGTGGTCCGCTAACTTCCCCGCGGCGCCGATCGATCGAAAGATCTTCACGTCCAGTGCAGCAAACACTTCTGGGCTGTTCACGTGGAATTCAATTTCCCCGGCGCAGCGAACCGCGCTCACCGATACATCATCGGTGCTTGATTACATCCGGGGAGAAAGCGCTGGCGAACGGCGTTCTGGCGGCAGCTTCCGCAACCGGAGAGACACTATCCTTGGTGACATCGTCAACTCGAGCCCGCTGTTTTCAACGAGCGCCAACTGGATGTATCACCTTGCACCGTACGCGGTTCGAAATGCAAGCCCGCCTGCGACGCCCGACACGACGTATCGTGCCTATCAACAGAACAAGAAGTACGACCCCCTTAACAGCGCCACGCGCGTGCCGGTGGTGCTGGTGGGCGCAAACGACGGGATGCTGCACGCCTTTGACGCTCGAGCAACAGTGCCAGCCGCCGATCTGGCACTGGGGTACCTTCCGGGCAAGGAGCTGTTTGCGTATGTTCCCCGCGGTGTTTATTCCAACCTGCCGTTGTTGACAGGGAGTGCATACGTCCACCGGTATTTCGTCGATGGCCAGATCGTCGAGGGTGACGTGCACTTTGGCGGCAACGGGTCCTGGCAAACCGTTGCGGTCGGGTCGGCGGGTGCAGGTGCGCGCAATATATTTGCGCTCGATATCACCAACCCAAAGGCGTTTACTGTCAATAGTGTGCTGTGGGACATTACGGAGGCGGAAGAGCCTGATCTTGGGTACACCCTTGGAACCGGCGTGATTGGCAGCGTGGCGGATCAAAACGCCGCCAATAACAAAGGTCGCTGGGTGTACATGACCGGCAATGGCTATGAAAGCGCCAACAATCGCGCGGTGTTGTTGCTCTTCAACATGCAGACCGGAGCTGTCTTTAAGAGAATGGATACCGGCATTGGCTCGGCCCTGACTCCGAACGGCCTGGGCCCAGTTACTCCGGTTTACGACGGGAGCCGCAACATCGTTGCCGCATACGCCGGTGACAAGCTGGGCAACCTGTGGCGCTTCCAGATGTCGGATGTCAATTCGGCGAACTGGACGATCCGCAGAGTTTTCACCGCTCGCGCTGACGTCACGCTTGCGCCGCAGCCAATCACGACAGCGCCGCGCGTTGTGCTGCATCCACTCGGTGGCCTTTACGTTCTGTTCGGCACCGGGAAGTTCTTTGAAACGGGCGATCCTGCTGACCTGAGTGAGCAGTCGGTGTATGGACTCTGGGACAAGGGTGGGACCGGCACCATTCCGAAAACCGGCCCGGGCGGTTTGGTTCAACTCGCGATGAGCGACGCCGCAACTCCGGGCTTGCGCCAACTTAATGTATCGGGTCTGAATTGGTCGACGAATCCGGGCGGCTGGTATTTCAATCTGCGCGTCGGAACCGCGAACGGTGAGCGCGTCATCGCTAGTCCGATCCTGGTTGGTGGCCTCTTGCAAGTCACGTCGTTTGCGTCGACCACGGCAGGGGACCCGTGCGTGCCAGGCGGCGTCTCGTATGTTTACCGGTTGGACCTTGCTTCGACCTTTAACCAGTCAGTGTTCCTGAACCAGCTGCCGAACGTGGTGGGCGTCAAGCTATCGCCAGGCACTGTTTCGGGGTCAGCCTCGTTCTATCTTGGGGCGAACCCAGGTGGCTCGTCACCTTCAGAACTGGGGGCCAACCAGGCAGCCAACCTCGGCAACACTGGCGTTGTCGTCGGCAACGGAGATCGCGCTCCGGAGTCCGGGTTATGCGCCGAGGTCACGGCTTATTCGGGAGTCGGCTCGAACCTCGGTGGTGTGGAGGCGCGTTGCCAGCAATACCTGCCGATGCGGTTATTCAGGCCGCTACGATGAAAGGGTTGGATACTCGCGTATTTCGCTCGACGAACCGCCTGGCCTTGTGTCAGGCGGGTTTTACGTTGATCGAATTAGTGGTTGTGATGGTTATCGCTGGAATTCTCGCCGCGATCGCGATTCCAAATTACACGGCGTACATACAGCGGAGTAATCGGTCGGATGCTCGCAGTCAATTGCTGATGGCATCTCAGTTCATGGAGCGTGTTAGAAACGAAAGTGGCACCTATGCGGGGGCGACGCTTCCCGCCACTTTGCAGCAGTCCCCACCAACGGGAACGGCGAGATACACGGTCGCCGTAGGTAACCTAGGACCGGGAACGTATACCCTCACCGCCAGCGCTGTCGGCCAAGCCGATCCGACTTGCACGACGATGTCTCTCACGCAGACTGGAGTTCGCAATTTCACCACCACGAATGGTGGGGGCAGCATGGACGTTTGCTGGAATCGTTGAGCAATTTGGTCGGCTCTACAACAACTTCAACTAACAACTGAGCGCATGACAACCGTTAGACCCACCTTGGCAGTCTTTCTTCTTTTGCTCACTCTTACAGGCTGCCCGAAAAGTGCACCGTCCGGGGCCGCTGCCGGCAAAGGAACCGAAGCCGCGGCGAGCGCCGCATCAGGTGCCAGCATCAGTATTGCTTCGATCAATCCAGATCCTGCTCAGCCTTTGCGTGCAGGTGAAAGCGTGAAGCTTAAGGTTGAGGCGGACTTCAGTCTGCCGAGTGGAGAAGGCATGGTTGGCGTTGTCGTCCATGGCCCGGACAACAAGCCCATTCAAAGCAATTTGAAGCCAGTTACCGGTCGCGCCGGAAAACATATAACTGAGATAGATTTTGTTGTTCCGAATATCACTCAGGTCAGCGTGCAAATCCCCCTTTATGTAAAGGGCGAAAATAAGTCGGTTCAAGTTGCAATGAAGCAGTATCAAGTCGTCGCAAAGTGATCGGCGTACAGGCGTTTGAGCTTCCGTTGTAGTCAGGGGAGCGCACGTCGCGTGGCATCATCACCACGTGATTTCACGGCCGGACATTCTTACCGTTGAACCGATCGGCAGCGCCTCCGGCGCAATGTCTTTGCCCGGTTCCAAAAGCATTTCCAATCGGGCGTTGCTTCTGTCTGCGCTTGCCGACGAATCGACGGCGCTGCTGAACTGTCTTGATGCTGAAGACACACGCGTAATGCTTGATGCGTTACGCGGCCTTGGCGTGACTTTCGAGCAAAACAAAACCGAACTGCGCGTTCAAGGTTGCGGCGGCGTGTTTCCCGCACGAGAAGCCAGTCTGTTTCTAGGAAACGCCGGCACGGCGTTTCGTTCGTTGACCGCGGCGCTCGCATTTTCGGGCGGCAAATATCAGCTCGACGGCGTGGAGCGGATGCGAGAGCGGCCCATTGCGGATCTGGTCGATGCGCTGAATCGTATCGGTGCACGAATCCGCTATCTCGGCGCGGCAGGGTTTCCTCCGCTACTCATCGAGCCCGTGCATTCGCTGTCGAGCGATCGCGTGGTGATCAAGGCCGATGTTTCGAGTCAGTTCCTCAGCGGCCTCCTGATGTCGGCGCCGTTGATCGCCTCCGAAAACGGCTTGAGAATCGCAGTTGATGGGCGTTTGATTTCGGAACCGTACGTCGAGCTCACGCTGTCGTTGATGAAAGACTTCGGCGTAAGCGTCGCACATGACGCGACTGACTACATCGTCCCCAAGGCGCGCTACACCTCACCTGGCCGGTTTGTGGTCGAGGGCGATGCATCGAGCGCGTCATACTTTCTGGCGTTGGGTGCCGTCGCAGGCGGACCGGTGCGCGTGCAGGGCGTCGGCGGCGATAGCAGGCAGGGCGATGTTCGGTTTGCAGATGCCCTCACGGACATGGGAGCCGAAATCACGTGGGGGGAGCATTACATCAAGGCGCGCGCGCCTGCAGTCGGTCAACTGCGCGCGTTGGACCTGAACTGTAACCACATTCCGGACGCTGCGATGACGCTGGCAATCGTAGCGTTATTTGCCGATGCGCCCAGCACACTGCGCAATATCGGGTCGTGGCGAGTGAAGGAAACGGATCGCATTGCTGCGATGGCGGTCGAGCTACGAAAGGTTGGCGCTGATGTCGACGAAGGCGCAGACTGGATTCGCATCGCACCGCCGCAGCAATGGCGGGAGGCGACAATTGATACCTACGATGACCATCGAATGGCGATGTGTTTTTCTCTGATTGCCGCTGCGGGGGTCCGGGTTCATATCCGCAACCCACAGTGCGTTGCCAAGACCTTTCCCGACTATTTCGATCGCCTTGCGGAACTGGTGCGGCAATGACTTCAGTGCCGGTGATATCGATCGACGGGCCGACCGCTTCGGGTAAAGGCACGATCGCTCAGCGCGTGGCGAACGCACTTAAGTTTCATTATCTGGACAGCGGTTCGCTCTATCGACTGGTCGCGTGGAAGGCATTGCAAGGATCCGGCAGCGACGCCGATGAATCTCGGCTCATCTCCATCGCAGAAGGACTCGCGCCTGAATTTTTGGATGGGCGGATCCGGCTTGATGGCAATGAGGTTAAGGACGCTATTCGAACCGAGAGCGTCAGCCGGCTCGCCTCCAAGATCGCCGTCCATGTCGGCGTCAGACAGGCTCTGCTCGATCTGCAGCGATCGCAGCGGCGGCCGCCGGGATTAGTTGCGGACGGGCGCGACATGGGGACCATTGTTTTTCCGGATGCGTGCCTCAAGATTTATCTGACCGCAAGCTTGCCAGCGCGCGCGGCACGACGCTATAAGCAGTTGATGGAAAAAGGATTTCCGGCTACTATCGACGCCCTTTCGCAAGATCAAGTCGAGTGCGAGATTCGGACTCGAGATGAGCGTGATTCGCAGCGGGAGACGGCACCGCTCAAACCGGCAAATGACGCGTATCTGATTGATTCGTCCGAGCTTGGTCCGGACGAAGTCGTGGCCCTGGTTTTGGACTGGTCGCGAGATATATTGAAACAAAGCAGTTGAATAAACGGGCAGCGGGGCATCCCGCTGTAATGACTAACACCGCTTCTGGCGCAACGCCGAAGCGAGATGTTTTAACCAGAGGTTCTACAAATCCGGCATGGCATCCGTACAAGCTCAAAGCAGTAAAAGCGGAAATTTCATCAATCGCCAAGGCAGCGAAACGTTCGACGCCGAATCGTTTGCAGCGCTCTTCGAAGAGAGCCTGAATCGTCAGGAAATGAAGCAGGGCGAGGTGATCACCGCCGAGGTGATCAGAGTCGATTACAACTTTGTCGTCGTCAATGCGGGCCTCAAATCCGAGGCGTACATCCCGCTCGAAGAATTCAAGAGCGATAACGGTGAGCTCGACGTAAAGCCGGGCGATTTCGTTTCAGTTGCAATCGAGTCGCTCGAGAACGGCTACGGCGACACGATCTTGTCGCGTGACAAGGCCAAGCGCCTGTCGGCATGGATGAATCTCGAGAAAGCGCTCGAGTCGGCGGAGCTGGTAGCCGGCACGATCACCGGCAAGGTCAAGGGTGGCTTGACCGTGATGATCAACGGTATCCGCGCCTTCTTGCCGGGTTCGCTGGTGGACACACGGCCGGTAAAGGACACCACCCCGTTCGAGGGCAAGACGCTTGACTTCAAGGTCATCAAACTCGATCGCAAGCGCAACAACGTTGTTGTATCGCGCCGTGCAGTGGTCGAAGCCAGCATGGGCGAAGAGCGCGCCAAGCTACTGGGCAACCTGAAAGAGGGTGCAATCGTTCAGGGGACTGTCAAGAACATCACCGACTACGGCGCCTTCGTCGACCTCGGCGGCATCGACGGTCTGTTGCACATCACTGATCTCGCATGGCGTCGCGTGCGTCACCCGAGCGAGGTGGTGCAGGTCGGCCAGGAAATCACCGCAAAGGTGTTGAAGTTCGACCAGGAAAAAAATCGCGTCTCGCTCGGCGTCAAGCAATTGGGCGAAGATCCGTGGGTCGGTCTTGCACGCCGCTATCCGCAAGGCACACGATTGTTCGGCAAGATCACCAACATCACTGACTACGGTGCTTTTGTCGAAATCGAAGCGGGTATCGAAGGATTGGTGCACGTGTCCGAGATGGATTGGACCAACAAGAACGTCGATCCGAAGAAAGTTGTCAATTTGGGTGACGAAGTCGAAGTGATGGTCCTCGAGATCGACGAGGATCGTCGCCGCATTTCGCTGGGTATGAAGCAGTGCAAGCCGAACCCCTGGGATGACTTCGCGCAGCAGCATAAAAAGGGCGATAAGGTGGGCGGAGCCATCAAGTCGATTACCGACTTCGGGGTATTCATTGGTCTGCCGGGCGGCATCGACGGCCTTGTGCATCTCTCCGATCTCTCGTGGTCGGAACCTGGCGAAGAAGCGGTGCGTCGCTACAAGAAAGGCGACGAGATCGAGGCGATGGTGCTTGCAATCGACACCGAGCGCGAGCGTATTTCGCTGGGCGTCAAGCAGATGTCAGGCGACCCATTTACCAACTTCGCTGCCGGAAACGACAAGGGTTCAATGGTCGATGGCACGGTGAAGTCGGTTGATGCGAAGGGCGCCGTGATCGATCTCGGTAGCGACGTCGAGGGTTTCCTGCGCGCCTCTGAAATTGCGGCGGACCGTGTCGAGGATGCTCGCAATCATTTGAAGGAAGGCGAGGCGGTGCACGCAATGATTATCAATATCGATCGTAAGAATCGAATCATCAACCTGTCGGTGAAGGCAAAAGACAGCGCAGACACCACCGCAACCATGGAGCGGATGCAATCTGAAGCACAAACCGGGACCACCAATCTTGGGGCGTTGCTGAAGGCGAAGCTGGACAACAAATAGTCAGGGGCGCCGGTGCCTTTGCTCGGCTACTGATGTCATGAAGACCATGACTAAATCCGAGTTGATTGCGCGGTTGGCCGAGCGCAATCCGCGTTTGGTCGCTCGCGACGCAGACGAAGCTGTCGCAACGATGCTCGACGCGATGACCGAGGCCCTGGCAACCGGGCAACGCATCGAGATTCGCGGCTTCGGCAGCTTCGCTTTGAGTTACCGGCCGCCGCGCGTTGGCCGCAATCCTAAGTCGGGTGACCGCGTGCAGGTTCCTGCCAAGCATGTTCCTCACTTCAAGGCGGGCAAGGAATTGCGTGAGCGCGTCGACGGACACGACTCCGCTGCTCCGCCGGAAGGTGCACAGAGCGATGGTGCGGACAAGTAAATACACTACGCAGGAAAAAGCCGCGGCAGGATCGCGGCTTTTTTTTGGATGCATTCTCTACAATCAACTCTTGGCAACGTTCGAGGGCTCGTGCTGATGAAGCTGCTCGCGTGGATAGTCAAATTGGGCTTCTTTCTGTTGGTGCTGTGGTTTGCACTCAAGAACACGACGCCGGTTCCGGTTCGTTTCAGCGCGGATATCGTGTGGGAGCACGTGCCGCTGATCGTCGTCATGCTGGTATGTGTCGCCATTGGCACCTTGCTCGGTGCACTTGCTCTTTCACTGCCGATCTACAAGATGCGTCGCGAGGTGACACAGTTTCGACGCGCAGCCACGCAGCCGTCGATGGCAGAGTCGTCAGACGAGCGTGTCGCGCGCGCGGCGCGCCAGTCAGGAGCGGTGGCCGAATTTGAAACAGGCGATCGCATTTGACAGCGTCAGCGCGAGGGCAGACGCGTAAATGGAGATCGAGCTGTGGTTCTTGTTGGCACTGCCGTTGCTCTTCGCGGTGGGCTGGCTGGCGCGGGGCTTCGAATCGAAGGTGCGTGAAACCGACAACGCCGCGTTGCCGCGCTCATATTTTCGAGGTCTCAACCTTTTACTTAACGACCAGCACGATAAGGCTATCGATGCGTTTATCGAAGTCGTCAGACTCGATCCCGAAACCATCGAACTGCATCAGGCGCTCGGCAACCTGTTTCGCCGACGTGGAGAGTTCGATCGGGCGGTTCGCATTCACACGCACCTTCTGAACCGCGCGGATCTCCCCGCCCGGCAGCGCCTGCTGGCGCTCAATGAGCTCGGGCAGGACTATCTGAAAGCGGGTTTGCTAGATCGAGCCGAAGATGCTTTCCTCCAGCTGCTGGAGGATCGCAATCATCGCTTCGACGCGCTGCGCGCGCTGTTACGGATCTATCAGATGGAGCGTGAGTGGCTGAAAGCCGTTGACTGCGCCCGGCGGCTCGAGAGCGAGGCCGGGGAATCCCATTACGTTTCGATCGCGCATTATTACTGCGAGCTGGGGAGTGACGCGCTTAATCGCGGCGCACTCGTCGAGGCGCAGCAGGCTATTGATCAAGCGCTTGCGGCGAATCGAAAATCGATTCGTGCGCTGGTTCTCGCCGGCGACATTGCGGCCAAGCGAGGAGATCACGATCAAGCGCTGCGACAATGGCGCAGAGTCGAGAGCGCATCGGTGGAGCACGTACCGCTGATTGCCGCGCAGGTCGCCGATACGCTAGCGGCCCAGGGCAAAGAAGGCGATGCGCTCGACTGGCTTGAACGCATGCTGCTCGACGCGCCCTCGATTGATCTGCTGGACATCGCCGCGCGCCGTATCACGGAGTGGCGCGGCGCGGCGGCGGCCGAAGCACTGATCGCCCGCGAAACGCAGCGCCTGCCGTCGCTGCTGGGATTTGAACGTCTACTCGAAGCGCGGCTGGCGGTGACTCAACAATCGGGTCGGCAGGATGATGAGCTGCAACTGCTGAGCTCGCTGCTGCGCAATCACACGCAAAAACTGGCACGCTACCGTTGTACCAAGTGCGGCTTTCGGGCGCGGGAGTACCACTGGAATTGTCCCGGCTGTACGAGTTGGGATACCTATCCGCCGCGCCGCCTCGAGGAACTGGATCTCGCGTGACCCCTTTGTCACGCATTTCGTTTCCGTCGATCGAGCAAACCATCGGCAATACACCGCTGGTCAGATTGCAGCGGATCGCCGGCGATGACAACCTTCGCCGCAACAACATCATCCTGGGCAAGCTCGAAGGCAATAACCCCGGGGGGTCAGTCAAGGATCGCGCTGCGTGGTCGATGGTCGCCCGCGCTGCGGAGCGCGGACAGATCAAACCCGGTGATCGCTTGATCGAGGCCACCAGCGGCAATACCGGTATCGCCTTGGCGATGATCGCAGCGATGACCGGTTATCGAATGACGCTGATCATGCCCGATAACCTGAGCTCGGAGCGCCGATCAAGTATGCGTGCATACGGCGCCGAACTGTTATTAACGCCTGCCAACGAAGGCGGCATGGAATACGCACGCGACCGCGCGTTGGAAATGCAAACGCGTGGCGATGGGTTGGTGCTCGATCAGTTTGCCAACGACGACAATCCGCGAGCGCATTACGAAACAACAGGTCCGGAGATATGGCGTGACACCCAAGGCCGAATCACGCATTTCGTCAGTGCAATGGGGACCACCGGCACCATTGTGGGCGTTTCGCGTTATCTGAAGGAGAAAGAGGCGTCGGTCCGCATCGTCGGTGCGCAACCCGCAGAAGGCTCGCAAATCCCGGGGATTCGGAAATGGCCGCCGCTTTATCTACCCAAAATATTCGACGCAGCGCGCGTCGATCGCGTCGAATCGGTCACGCAAATGGAAGCCGAGGCGATGACCCGACGCCTCGCTGCAGAGGAGGGGATCTTCGGAGGCATTTCGTCCGGCGGCGCGTGCGCGATCGCGTTGAAAATCGCCGCCGAGGTCGAGAATGCGGTCATCGTGTTTATCGTTTGCGATCGCGGTGATCGATACCTATCGACTGGCGTCTTCCCCGATTGATCGGATGCGATGGTCACACGACTGCGACTGGAATCTTCCCAATCTTTGCTTGCCATTCGCGCGGACCTGTCTGGTGCACCGACGTGCCGTCTGCGCTGACCGCGACGGTAACCGGCATGTCGCGCACTTCGAATTCGTAAATCGCTTCCATCCCCAGATCGGCAAACGCGACGACGCGTGCGCTCTTGATCGCCTTGCTGACGAGGTAGGCCGCTCCGCCGACCGCCATCAGGTATGCACTGCGGTGTTTGCGGATTGCGTCGATCGCCACCGGGCCGCGCTCGGCCTTGCCGATCATCGCGATCAAACCAGTGCGGGCCAGCATCATCTCGGTAAACTTGTCCATGCGCGTCGCAGTTGTAGGGCCGGCAGGCCCAACGACTTCATTGCGAACCGGATCGACCGGCCCCACGTAGTAAATAATGCGATTTGCGAAGTCAACCGGCAGCGGTTCGTTTCTCGCCAGCATGTCGGCGATGCGCTTGTGCGCGGCATCGCGGCCGGTGAGGACCTTTCCGTTTAACAGCAGCGTCTGGCCTGGCTTCCACGCCGCAACTTGTTCGCGCGTTAGCGTGTCCAGGTCAATTCGAGTGCTGCGGTTGTAGTCGGGCTGCCAGTTCACGTCGGGCCACGTGTCGAGCGAAGGCGGCTCGATGTACGCGGGCCCGGAGCCGTCGAGCACGAAGTGCGCATGCCGTGTGGCTGCGCAATTCGGAATCATCGCGACCGGTTTGCCCGCGGCATGAGTCGGATACATTTTTATCTTGATGTCGAGAACGGTCGTCAATCCGCCCAGCCCTTGAGCCCCGATCCCCAGGGCGTTGACCTTGTCAAAGAGCTCGATCCGCAACCGCTCGACGTCATCGCGAGCACCGCGCTGGCGAAGATCGAACATATCGATGTCTTCCATCAACGCTTCTTTGGCAAGCAGCATTGCTTTTTCAGCAGTGCCGCCAACGCCTATGCCAAGCATGCCGGGCGGACACCAGCCGGCCCCCATCGTCGGCACAGTTGACAGTACCCAATCGACGATGGAGTCACTCGGGTTCAGCATCACGAACTTGCTTTTGTTTTCGGAGCCGCCGCCCTTCGCGGCAACGGTCACGTCGACGGTGTCGCCGGGAACAAGCTGAACGTTGATCACCGCTGGCGTGTTGTCGCCTGTGTTTTTGCGACCGAATTCGGGTGGGTCGACAATCGACGCACGCAGAAGATTGTCCGGATGGGTGTAGCCGCGTCGAACGCCTTCGTTAACGGCGTCTTCGAGTGAACCCGTGAAGCCATCGAGCCGCACGTTCATGCCGATCTTCAGAAACACGTTGACGATGCCCGTGTCCTGACAAATCGGCCGCTTGCCTTCCGCACACATGCGTGAGTTGGTGAGGATCTGCGCGATGGCGTCTTTCGCCGGCGCGCTTTGCTCGCCCTCATAGGCGCGCGCTAGATGGCGGATGTAATCGGCCGGGTGGTAATAGCTGATGAACTGCAGCGCTCCGGCGATGCTTTCGATCAGATCGGCTGCACGAACGACTGTCATCAGTGCTCTCTCGCGACCCGTCCGGCGCCGACCATCAGTCGATCCGTGCCTGCCACCGCCATTGCCGACAGTAGAAATGTGACATGAATCACCGTCTGCGCAATCAGCACCTTCGGCTCGTAGTTGACCGCATTGATAAACGTCTTCAGCAGGTGAATTGAACTGATGCCGATGATTGCCGTTGCAAGCTTGACCTTCAGCACGCTGGCATTCACATGCGACAACCATTCCGGTTGATCCGGATGCCCTTCCAGATACATCCGCGAGACGAAGGTCTCATACCCGCCGACGATCACCATGATCAACAGGTTGGAGATCATCACGACGTCGATCAGCGCCAGAACCACCAGCATGATCACCGTCTCGTTCAGTTCGGGTGTCAGCGTATTGACGTAGCCGATGCTTTTGATCAGAAGCGCCAGCGCAGCCTGATCCCCGAAGGCCGCCTTGATCAGATGCACCAGCTCGACCCAGAAGTGATACACGTACACACCTTGCGCCAGGATCAGCCCGGCGTAGAGCGGCAGCTGGAGCCAGCGCGACGCGAAAATCAGGCGCGGCACGAGCGGAATGGGACGCGCTACGGCGCGCGCGAGTTCAGAGGCAGACATGGGGAGACCGGGTGTGGCGGGTGTGAAATTCTAACGGCATGTGGCCCCCCAACCCTTGCCAGCGCCAAAGCTGCCCTCATATCTCGAATAGCCAGAACCGGGGCCCGGTTCAGGTGTCGAAAGAATTGAATACAGAGCGAGTGATCTGGAGAATCGATGTAACAGTGACAAAAAAGCGCATGCTGTTAGAACGGTGGGCCTTGTTAGACTCGTTTAACGATTTGCTGTCACTTTGGGAGAAGACCTTATGAAACGTATCGCTCTGTTCGTATTGACGAACCTTGCGATCATGGCCGTCCTAGTGTTGTTCCTGACCGTATTGTCATCGGTCTTCGGAATCAACTTTAACCTTGGCGGACAAACGCTGAACATTGGCAGCCTGGCAATCTTTTCGCTCGTGGTCGGGTTCACCGGTGCGTTTATCTCACTGCTGCTGTCCAAGACGATGGCGAAATGGTCGACCGGCGCGCAGGTCATCGGCCAGCCGTCGAACGCAATGGAATCGTGGCTGGTCGACACCGTGCGCCGGCACGCCGAGAAAGCGGGCATCGGCATGCCGGAGGTTGCGATTTTCGAGGGTGACCCGAATGCGTTTGCGACTGGCGCATTCAAGAACAGTGCGCTGGTAGCGGTCTCGACAGGCTTGTTGCAGTCGATGAGCAAGGAAGAGGTCGAAGCTGTATTGGGCCACGAGATTTCGCACATCTCCAACGGCGACATGGTGACGATGACGTTGCTGCAGGGCGTGCTGAATACCTTCGTTGTGTTCCTGTCGCGCGTAATTGGCTATGTGGTCGACCGCATGATTCTGCGCAATGAAAGCGCCGGGCCGGGGATGGGGTATTACCTGACGACGATCGTGCTCGATATCGCCCTCGGGTTTCTGGCTGCGATCGTGGTGGCGTGGTTCTCACGGCGACGCGAGTTCCGCGCAGATGCGGGTGCTGCGGCGCTGATGGGAAGCAACCGTCCGATGATCAATGCGTTGGCGCGGTTGGGTGGCCAGGAGCCGGGACAACTGCCGCAACAGGTCCAGACGTTTGGCATTACCGGTCGTCCAAGTGGGCTGCTGGCGCTTTTTTCCAGCCATCCGCCGATTGAAATGCGCATTGCAGCGTTGCAAAGCGTTCGCTAAGACTCGACAGCACTCCCTTTCAAAGGCCGGGAATTCCCGGCCTTTTTTACGGCTGCCTGACTCTGCGATTGGACACGCTTGCTGTAAGCCATGCGAGAGCAATGGCGGTGATAGCAAGTGCAACCGTCGCTGCCTCCCAAAATCCAAGTGGCCCGCGCGGCGGCCCGAACGGTGTGACGGCAAGCCCGATCCACCACCCTCCACCGAGTCCAACACCCCATAGCGAGACGCCATAGATCACCATCGGCCATAGCGTGCTCTTGTAGCCACGCAGAGCAAAGCCACATACACCTTGGCATGCGTCGAACACGTGAAAAATCGCAGCCCACCCCATCAGCGAAAGCGCGACTGCGGTCACTGCAGCATCGGTGGTGTAAAGCGCAACAATGGGATCGCGCAGCAGCCACATGCTGGCGGCGCTGGCAATGGCAATGCTGATCGCCAACCGAAAACCGCGCAGCGCCGCTGTCCGTGCTGCACGCGGGTCGTTGGCACCGAGCGATTGCGCGACCAGCACGCTGGTCGAGACCCCAAGCGCGAGCGGCATCATGAACAGAATGGCAGCCAGGTTGGCGACGATCTGATGGCCCGCCACTGCTGCGGTGCCAAGCCGCGCGATCAGTACTGCCATGAACGTGAATGACGTGACTTCGAACAGCATCGAAAGCCCGATCGGAATGCCGAGCTTCAGCAGTTCACGCTGACTTGACCAGCGGGGTGGGTGCACACGCTCGCTGCGAAAGCGCCGGAAATAAGGATGGAAGCGCCAGACGCCAAGGCTCAGAGCGAGCGTTGCCCATGCCAGTACAGCCGTCGCAACGCCCGCCCCTGCGCCGCCCATCGGCGGGATTGGACCCGCGCCCGACATGAAGATTGCATTCAGCGGCACTTTGAGCACCAGCGCAAGCACATTGATCCACATCGTGATCTGTGGCCGTGACACCGCAGCGTTCAGAGCAACGAAAACCCGTGCGGCCAATGCGGCGGGCAGCCCGAATGCAATCGCATAAAGATAAGTGGTGACGACCGATGCAACTTCGTCATCGGCGCGCGAGAACGCAAGCCATGCGTCGGTCGCCAGCACGAACGGCAAGCCGATTAGCGTCAGGAGGATCGACAACCACAGGGCCTGCTGCAGGTCGTCCCCAATCGCGCGCCAGCGCTGCGCCCCGAAGTGCTGGCCGGCAATCGGCGACAGCGCTTGCAGCACCCCCATGAGCCCGATGTACGCCGAAATGTAGATCGCAGAGCCAAGTGCAACCGCAGCGAGATCGGTTGCAGACAGGCGGCCCGCCATGATCGTGTCAATGGTGCCTGCGCCAACGACTGCAAGATTGGCGACCAGCAGCGGCCATCCAAGCTTGAAAAATGCGCGCGTCGACGTATCGGGACCGCGATGCGTACTCTTGAGAGTTGCTGGCGTCACGTGCTCAAATTGCCGTCGGATCCGGCCCGTCGCAGGTTGTGCAAGCTTGATGCGTACGACGCTACCGGTCGCGAACCCACACGCGGAACACTTCGTCGTACCGTGCGCGCCGCGTGAATTCGTATGCGACCTTCCAGCCAATCAACGGCTCGTCGTCGAATGTCGTTCGTTCACTGTCGCGCTGGATCGCAACGCGGCACGGAACGGCGGCAAACTGAGGCCCGAACTTCAGTCCACCGTGATACGCGAGCATGGCGCGAATGCCTACGGGCACATGATGACTCTGCACGCAGCTATCGCCTGAAACGCGCCTGACCTGTTGCGCCAGCACCGTCGCGGTTGACGCGTACGAGCGTGTGTATTCGATCGGTACGGTGTACAGCGATACCACCACGACCCAGACCGCGGCGAGTCCACCGGCAGCGAGAAACGGGCCGCGCCAGAGCATCTTGGGTCGAATGCGGATGCGCCAGATCGCGAGAAATATCCACGTGGCGGTGGCGAACAGCGCAATCACAATTGGGAGCAGCGGAGCCTCGGGCTCCAGCCCGGGGACGAGCCGTGCGACGGAAGCGGCCATTTTCGGCGGGCTGCCTATGTTCCACGCGCCAAAGTAAAGCCAGACTGCGATTAGCGCGAGTGTAAAAAGCGCAAGCGAAAACCAGTCGATTGCATCGTCGGCAGCGCGGCGCAATGTGGAAACGCTGAATGCGCCGAGGACAACCATAGCCGGCACAGCGGCGATCAACTCACGGTCACTTGGCTCAACGGTAAACAGCAGCGCGAGCAATGCACTGACCGTTAGGAGCAGCGGCAGCAGCACGTGCGGGCGACGCAGAAAATTGCGCCATGAATATAGGGTCCAAAGCGCAAAAGGCCACACCGGCCACGTGTACCAGCCGATGTTTCGTACCAGCCAAAGCAGATTTTCAGCGTCGGGAATCCGCAGCTGACGCGCGTTCCAAGCCCACCAGGCGTCGAAGTAGAGAACCGCTTCAGGCGTGGCGGTGGCAGCGGCAATCGGCCACACGGAAAAGAGCGCAGTTGCAAGCGCGATCATCACGATTGCGCGCAGCGCTCGGTGCCTGCCAAACGAAACGACGAAGATGGCTGCCGCGATCGACGACGCGACTGCGGGCACCAAGCCGCGTGTTAGTGCAATAGCGGCCAGCGCCGCGCCCGCACTTATTGTTCCGACCCAGGGGTTCTCGAGCGATACGGCAAGCGACAGGAGCAGCAGCGCAATACACGCGAAGAGCGCCGCTTCAGCGACCGTTTCGTGCATCCTTAAAACAATGCCGATGGTTGCAAGCATCAACAGCACGGCGATGTTCGCAAGCATGCGGCCATAATCGCGCGGATTCGCTTCGCCACCAAAAGCAAATGCAACGGGTTGCGTCTCAGGGCGCCGAGCAAGTCGATAGGTGGTATACCAGAGGCTGACGGCCGCGAGCAGCAGCCACAGCACTGACACCAGCCTCGCCGCCGCAACGTCTCCCAGCAGCGAGCCGAAGAGGCGAATCATCAGCGCGCCGATCCAGAACGGCAGCGGCCCTTCCTCGGGAAGAGGTTCACCCATCACCGAAGGTAGCCACCACTCAACCCATCCACCGTGAGCCATCGTCCACATCACGCCAAAGGCCGATGCGTCCTCGAGGCTCCACGGATCGCGTCCAAATAATCCGGGGATGACGTACGCCGCAAACAGGCCGAACAACATCCAGCGCGGCAGTTTGGCCGCGGCAGCCTGAGTAACGCGGGCCGGCGAAGGGCGGTGTTCAAAACTCATTTGGAGCGGCGAACCCGCGACGGCAGCAATGGAAGCATGTGAATGCTGCGACAATAAAAAAGGCAGCCGAAGCTGCCTTTGTACCCGAACCCAGCGCGATCAACGCCGCCGGGCATCCGCCTTGGCCTTGGTAGCTTCGACTGCGGCTGCGTTCACGGCTTCGGTCTTCGCCGCAAATTTCTGCCGAAATTTCTCGACGCGGCCGGCTTCAACGATTCGGGTCTGCGCACCGGTGTAAAACGGATGCGATTCCGAGGATGTATCGAGCTTGAACAGCGGATACGTTTTGCCGTCGACCTCGATCGTCTCGCGCGATTGCAATGTCGACCGGGTGATCAGTTTGAAGTCGTTCTGCATGTCTTGAAACACGACTTCGCGGTATTCGGGATGGACGTTCGGTTTCATGTAAAGCCTTTTATGAACTCGTTGCGGCCGCCAGTCGCAGCCTCAGGCTCGACCACGTACCACTGAAGGCGCGGATTATCCAGTTTTTAACGGCAGCGGGCAAGGGCGGGGCGGGCAGTCACAAGTGGCCAACTTACCCCCCACGTCTCATCATGTCGAAGAATTCGGCGTTGTTTTTCGTCGCTTTCATCTTGTCGAGCAAAAATTCCATCGCTTCGATCTCGTCCATTCCGTACAGCAGCTTTCGCAGGATCCAGACCTTTTGCAGAATTTCGGGTTTCAGCAGCAACTCTTCCTTGCGCGTGCCCGAACGATTGACATTGAGCGCAGGGTAGACGCGCTTTTCAGCGAGCCGGCGCTCCATGTGAATCTCCATGTTGCCGGTGCCCTTGAACTCCTCGTAAATCACATCGTCCATGCGGGAGCCGGTGTCGATCAGAGCGGTCGCGATAATCGTCAGCGACCCGCCTTCCTCGATGTTGCGTGCGGCGCCAAAAAATCGCTTCGGTCGTTGCAGCGCGTTCGCATCGACACCACCCGTCAGCACTTTTCCGGAAGCGGGAATCACGGTGTTGTAGGCGCGAGCCAGGCGCGTGATCGAATCGAGCAGGATCACGACGTCCTTCTTGCTTTCAGCCAAACGCTTAGCTTTTTCGATCACCATTTCGGCGACCTGCACGTGACGTGTCGCCGGCTCGTCGAATGTCGACGCGACGACTTCGCCTCGCACGGAGCGCTGCATCTCGGTCACTTCTTCCGGCCGCTCATCGATCAGCAAGACGATCAGGACGATGTCTGGATGGTTGGCGGCGATCGCGTGGGCGATGTGTTGCATCAGAACCGTTTTGCCGGACTTCGGACTTGAGACCAGCAAGCCGCGTTGGCCTTTTCCGATTGGAGCGATCAGGTCGACCAGCCGACCTGTCATATTTTCGTCGCCCTTCATGTCGCGCTCGAGTATCAGCGGCTCGTCGGGGAACAGCGGCGTCAAATTTTCGAACAGGATGCGGTGTTTGGTCGAGTCTGGTGCTTGGTCGTTGACCTTGTCGACCTTCACCAGCGCGAAGTAACGCTCGCCATCCTTGGGAGTGCGTACCTCGCCTTCTATCGAATCGCCAGTGTGCAGATTGAAACGCCGAATCTGCGACGGCGAAATGTAAATGTCGTCGGTACTTGCAAGATAGGACGTCTCGGGCGATCGCAGAAAGCCAAAGCCATCGGGCAGTACTTCAAGTGTTCCGTCGCCGAAAATCTGCTCGCCGCCTTTTGCGCGTTTTTTCAGGATTGCAAACATCAGTTCCTGTTTGCGCATCCGGTTGGCGTTATCGATTTCAAGGCCGATAGCCATTTCAAGCAGTTGCGAGACGTGCAGTGCTTTTAATTCTGATAAGTGCATAGAGTCGCTAGAGAAAATATGGGGCGTTGGGAGCGCGCCCGCGGGGAGGGCGGCGGACCATTGGCGGCCCACCGGGTGATTGTGGTTTAAAGGTTGCTGTCGATAAATGCCGTCAGTTGCGATTTTGAAAGAGCACCGACCTTCGTGCCGACAACCGCGCCGTCCTTGAACATCATCAAGGTCGGAATGCCGCGGATGCCGTACTTCGCAGGGGTCGCCTGATTTTCATCAACGTTGAGTTTGGCCACGGTGACCTTGCCCTGATATTCCTTGGACACTTCATCGAGGATGGGCGCAATCATCCGGCACGGACCGCACCATTCGGCCCAGTAATCGACCAGGACTGGACTCGCAGACTTTAGAACGTCCGCTTCGAAGGCCGAATCGCTGGTGTATTTGATTTCACTCATTTGGGTCCTCACTCGCGTGCGCTGTAAGCGTGCACCGCAATCAGGAAGAAGAAACGGAATTCAGGGGAGTTGGCGGCGCAAGACTCAATTGCAAGACCTGACGGCGAAACCCCAGTTGCAGATTCAGGCCGCCAGTTTTGCTCACACCTCGGTTTGCATGGTATCACTTCCAACGCAGTTGGGAGGATTAGAGCGCGCGTTCTGGTACCTACAATGGCTGCTTTTCGCCGTCTAGATGCAACGCGACGCACTCTTTGAATTGTTAAATCGGTCGCCGGGCGCCGTTTTCGTCGTGACGCCGAATCGGCGGCTGGCGCGGGCGATCGCGGCAGATTTCGATGCGTACCAGGCGTGCCAGGGGCTAACGGCTTGGCCGACGCCGACGATCCTTCCGTTTGCGGGGTTTGTCGCAAAGTTGCACGACATCGCTCAGCACCACCCTGCTTTGCCAGACGTACGAGTGCCACTGAGCCGTGTGCAGGAGCGCGTGCTTTGGGAAGCCGTGATAGCCGATAGCGGGGTCGGATTGCTATCACCGAGCGTCGCTGCGCCGCTTGCGGCCAATGCGTGGATGCGGGCGCACGAGTGGAACATCGCGGCGCGTGTGCCGCGCTATACCGCGGTAGCCGACACACGCGTATTTTCCGCGTGGGCTGATGAATATCAACGCCGTGTTGGTGCAATGCGGGCCACCGATGTCGCACGTCTGCCCGATGTGGTGCGCAGCTACGTCGAGTCGGGCGCGATTCCGGCACCCGAGCAACTTGTGCTGGCGGGCTTCGACCACACCACGGCGCAGCAGCAACGATTGTTCGACGCATTAAAGGCGTGCGGCACGGTGTGCAAGCAATTCGAGCCTCCGAGGCACGACGCGACACCCGTGCGCGCAAACTGCCTCGACGCGCGGGATGAAAACGAGAAGATGGCCGATTGGGTTGCGGCACGCCTCGCGGCCAACCCAGACGCATGCATCGGCGTCGTCGTACCCGACCTGATGGCGCGCCGCCGAACGTTGATGGCGTCACTCGATGCGGCACTGATGCCGGGTCGTGTCTTGGCGCCGACCAGCGCGCGCCCCTACACCGTGTCCCTCGGCGGGTCCCTGTCGGACGTTTCGCTGGTCGCTTTCTACCTGCGAGTGTTGCGATTGCCGCTCGCCAGCACCGAGTATGAGGAAGCAAGCGCGGTGCTGCGCTCGCCGTACTTTAGCGGCGCAGCGGTCGAACGCGACGCGCGTGACCTCGTCGATGCACAGTTGCGGCGACGCTGTCAGCGCAGGGTGGACCTTGAACAGCTCTTCGAAGCGGCGCAGGTTTGCGCGCGCGAATGTAAAGTCGATACCCCCCATCTGCTAGCGGGGCTGCGCACGTTGAATCAGTGGCGGCGCCAGCATGCGAGTCGTGCACGGCTGCCTTCGGACTGGGCGGGTGCGTTTGCAGAACTGTTGGAATCGATCAGTGCTGCAGCATATGGCGACCGCACGCTTGACTCGGCCGAGTATCAGGCCCGCGGGCGCTGGCAGGAGTTGCTTGGCGAGTTCGCGGCGCTCGATCGAACCACGCGGCGTATCACCGCAGCCGACGCACTGGCAAAGCTGCAGAGGGTGGCACGCGAGACAGTATTCCAGCCTAAAGGCGGCACGCCCCCGATACAGGTGCTGGGGGTAATTGAAGCCAATGGCCTGACCTTTGACCACTTGTGGGTCATGGGACTCACCGCCGATGCGTGGCCACTACCGTCGAGGCCCGATGCATTGTTGCCGATTGAATTGCAACGCGCAGCCGGGATGCCGGGCTCAAGCGCGGCGACAGAACTGCAGCGCGCGCGCCGCCAGTTACATCAACTGCTGCAATCCGCACCCGAAGTCATTGTCAGTCATGCAACGATCGAGTCCGATCGAAAGCTCGCGCCGAGCCCACTGATTGCGTCGTTTGCGCAAAACTTGCCACCGCCACGCGCCGCCCGCCTGCTCGACGCGATCACCCCGGCGACTTTGACTTCGACCATTGACGCGATGGCGCCACCGTGGCAGCCGTTGACGCCGTTGCGCGGAGGCGCGTCTGTTCTGCAAAACCAGGCGGCGTGTCCCTTTCGCGCATTCGCGATGCATCGTTTAAACGCCCGCGCAATCGAATCTCCGCATGATGGTTTCGATTACCGGGAGCGGGGCCAATTGGTGCATGACACGCTGGCAGCCTTCTGGAATTCGTTGCCTGAACCCACACGCGACGCGCTTGCAGCCACACCGCAGCAGGACCGGCGCGTATTGCTTCGGGCCGCTGCCGATGCGGCGCAGCTCCGGCTGCAAGCGCGGCGCGGCGCGGTTTCGGCGGCGCTGACAGAACTTGAATCCGATCGCCTGGTACGCGTGATCGAGCAGTGGTTGCAGTACGAGCTTGCGACGCGCACCGCATTCCGTGTTGTTGCAATTGAAGAAGCACGCACGATGCACGTTGGGCCGCTTACGTTGGCGGCTCGTCTAGACCGCGTCGATCAATGCCCCGACGGTGCGCGCGTCGTCATTGATTACAAGACAGGCGGAGCGAAAAATCCCGGATGGCTCGATGCACGGCCCGACGAACCGCAGTTGCTGCTCTATCTGACCGCATCGGAACGCGCAGCGCGTGCGATTGCACTGGCAAGAGTTCGCGCTGGCGACGTCGGCTTTAACGGCCTATCGGCCGACCCGCAGTTGTTGCCAGGACGCTCGTCGGTGTGGAACGTCGCGCACTCGAGCTGGGATGCCTTGGTCGATCATTGGTCGTCCGTGCTTGAACGTTTGGCCGTTCAGTTTGCCGCTGGCAATGCTGCAGTCGATCCGAAACGATTGCCACAAACCTGCCGCTACTGCGATCTGCCGACATTGTGCCGAATCAACGAGCGTGGAGGCACTGTGGTCGGGGGTGTGCTCGAAGACGAAGAAAGCGCGCAATGGGTCAGCGATGAAGACTGACAAGCCAGCGCATGGTAATGCCCAGCTGCAGTTGCAATTGCTGCAACCGGCGGTGAGCGAAGTGATGCAAAACCTCGCGCCGGGCGCTGCACGGGATCGCACACTGCGCGACGAAGATGCTGACGCACGCGCTCAGGCGCTCGATTGCACTCAAAGTTTCATCGTTCGTGCACCGGCCGGGTCGGGCAAGACCGAGCTGTTGACTCAACGGGTGTTGGCGTTGCTCGCCGAGGCCGAGGTGCCCGAGGAAGTCGTCGCGATCACGTTTACGCGCAAGGCGGCGGCCGAGATGAAGGATCGCTTGCTGCAGGCATTCAAGCATGTCGCTGCCGGGCGCCCGTCACCGGCCGAGCCACACCATGCGCGCACGATCGACCTTGCACGCCGCGCACTCCTGCGCGACCGCGAACTCGGATGGGAACTCGCGGCCAACCCGGCGCGGCTCCGGGTTCAGACGATCGACGCGTTGTCATTGTGGCTGGTGCGTCAGGTGCCGATCACGACGCGCTTTGCCGTCATCACGCAAGTCACCGAACAAGCTGAACCACTGTACAGCGCGGCGGCGAACGCAACGCTGTCGCTGATCGACAGTGAGGAAGCGCGCGCAAGTGGGCTGGCGCACCATATTGAGCGCCTGCTGACGCACCTGGACAACGACTGGATTCGTGCGCATCGGTTGCTCAGTGGAATGCTCGCGCGACGAGACCAGTGGCTGCGCCATGTGGGGCACCTGGACCGCGCGGCGCTCGAGGCGCCGATGCAAAACGCGTGTGCGCAGCAAATGGAGCGCGTATGTGCAGCGATGACCGGAGTCGATGTGCAAGAATTGATTGCACTGGCTCGCTATGCAGCCGGTAGCTTGCCGAACGACTCGCGATTGTCGCCATGCGCCGAACTCGACGATCTTCCCGCTGCCAGCCATGAACGACTGGATGCCTGGCGAGGGCTTGCGGCGTTGCTGCTGACCAACGAAGGAAGCTGGCGAGCAAAGATCACCAAGACCGAAGGCTTCCCGGCTTTTGCGAGTGCGGTGCCCTTTAAGCAGAGAATTATTGCGCTGATCGATTCGCTGCGCTCAAACGAAGTGTTGCGCGAAGCACTCCACGCGCTTCGCGCCTCGCCGGCACCGCGTTTTACAGAGCCTCAGTGGGCGGTCCTCGAGTCAATCGTCGCTCTGCTTCCACGTGCGGCTGCCGAGCTGATGGTGGTATTTGGCGAACACGGGGAAAGTGACTTTGTTCAGCTGACTCACGCCGCCGTCGATGCCCTCGCGGGCGGAGAGACCGATATCGCGCAGGCGCTCGACGCGCGCATTCGCCATCTGCTGATCGACGAGTTCCAAGACACTTCGATCACGCAATTCGAATTGATCGCACGCCTGATTGTCGACTGGCGTTCCGGCGATGGGAGAACGTTGTTCGTGGTTGGCGATCCGATGCAGTCGATCTACCGGTTCCGCGAGGCCGAAGTCGGGCTGTTTCTGCAAACATGGAATGACGGGTTGGCGAGCTTGCCGCTGACGCGTCTGCGGCTTTCCCGCAACTTCCGATCGAGTCCTCAACTCGTCGATTGGGTCAACACTGCATTTGTTCGTGTTCTGGCAGAAGAAAGCGATATCGCCAGCAGTGCGGTGATGTTTGAACCCTCTGTCGCAAGTCAGTCGTGCGGTAACGGGTCTGCAGCGGTGACGTTCAACGCTTTGCTCGACGCCTCGCCCAAGGACGAAGCCGATCGCGTGGTGCAGCTGGTCCAGCGCATCCGGAGTGCGGATCCTGCTGCGTCGATTGCACTGCTGGCGCGGGCGCGTCCACATCTCGCGCAGATCGTGCCGGCGCTGCGCAAAGCAGGGCTTCGGTTCAATGCAGTCGAGCTCGAGTTGCTGCTGGCACGGCCTCTGATTGGCGACCTGCTCGCACTGACTCGCGTGCTCGAACACTTGGCCGACAAAGTCGCCTGGCTTGCGGTGCTGCGCGCACCCTGGTGCGGCCTGACTTTGGCCGACCTCGCTGGCGTGGCAGAGGGCGCAGCAAATGCAAGCGTATGGCAGCGAGTGTGCGACCCGGCGTGCCGAGCGCAACTGTCAGCAGACGGCCAGCAGCGCCTGGCGCGTGTTGCGCAGGTGTTCGAGCGCGCTCTTGAGTGGCGCGGTCGCGTACCGCTGACGGAGAGAGTGCGCGAGACGTGGTGGCTTCTTGGCGGCCCTGCGTGCATTTCGACCGCTGCCGACCACGCGGACGCGGAGTCTTTCTTTGACCATTTGGTTCGGCATGAAGAGCGCACGCGCGGACTTATCGACGTTGACGCGTTCGAGACTTCACTCGTCCGTCTTTACGCCGCGCCGGATTCGCACGCGGACGACCGACTGCAGGTGATGACGATTCACAAAGCGAAGGGCCTGGAGTTCGATTACGTGATCGTGCCTGGCGTTGATCGCGTCACGATGACCGACGATGCGCAGCTAATGCAGTGGCTCGAACGACCGACACCGGTTAACGCTGGGGTGGGCCCAGGCGAGCTGCTGCTGAGCCCGATCTATCCTGCCGATGCCGACAAGAAAAACGATTCGATCTACTGCTGGGTCGAGCGCTTGCAGCAGCAACGGCAACGCAACGAAGACGGTCGCCTGTTGTACGTGGCCGCGACCCGCGCGCGCAAGCAGCTGCACTGGGTGGCGTGCGTTCCGGTGGTCGACGATACAGTTTCCCCGCGCGATAACTCGCTGCTGCAGAGGCTTCTGCCGGCCGTCGAAGACGAGTGCGCGCTTGCAATGGCGGCTCGCACTGTCCCGTCGCAAACAGAATCCACGAACCCGGCGCCTGGTTCAGGCTACGACCAATCGCTACGCAGGTTGCCGGTGGGCTGGACATTCCCTGCGGCACCGCCCGCGATTGTCTGGAACGACGACTCACCCTCCGTGCCGGAGCCGGCAATCGAGTTTTCGTGGGCCGGGGAAACAGCGCGGCGGGTCGGCGTGGTCGTGCACCGGTGGCTGCAGCGCATTGCCGACGATGCTTTACACAATTGGGATGACAAGCGCGTGCGATCGATTGCGCCCCATATAGAGCGTGAGCTGGCCGCGGCGGGAATCAGCGGCAATGGACTCGTCGCGGCGGGCAGACGCGTGGTGCACGCATTGACGAGTGCGTTATCCGACCCGCGTGCGCGCTGGCTGCTGGGGCCGCACTCGGATGCGGGCAACGAGCTTAGATTCAGCATGCAGACCCGGTCCGGGATCAAGCGCATCGTGCTTGATCGAACGTTTGTCGAGAATGGCGCGCGCTGGATCATCGACTACAAGACCGGAACGCACCAAGGCGCCGACGTTGAGGGGTTTCTCGATCGTGAACGCCTGCGCTACGGGGGTCAGCTGGAGTTGTATGCGCGCGCGCTGGGCGGCGGAGCCCAGCTCGGACTTTATTTTCCGCTGCTAAATGGCTGGCGCGCGTGGACCAGCGAAAAGGACAACGACGACCAAGACATCGCAGACTAAACGGACCCGCCCAGGGACGGCGCGGCAGCAGCCCTCCATAAGGGGGAGTTCCAAGAGGGCCACAGCCCCTCTTGCATCTTCGATGGAGCCAACGGCTCGCTTTTCGCCCGTCAGGCGAAAAGGCGAGCCTTGACCTCGGCACCTGTGGCACTCCGCTGTGGCTGCTTCGTTCCCGACCTGACCAGGTTCACGGCGCCTCAGTGCGAGGGGGCCCGCCGCGACGAATGATACCGGCGATGCGAAACATCGATCGCGCGGTTGTAACCTCCGCGCATGAGTTTTTCGATTCGCCCCGTTGCTCCGACCGATGTTGCCGTCCTGCACCGGCTGATTGGCGATCTCGCGGACTACGAACGCCTCGCGCATCAGGTGGTCGGCACGGCTGACCAGCTCGCTGAAGAATTATTCGGAGCGCATCCGGTAATCGAGTCTGTCCTCGCGTGTGAAGGCGACGAGGTGCTGGGATTCGGGCTTTACTTTCACAACTACTCGACATTTCTCGCGCGCCGCGGACTCTATCTGGAGGACTTGTTTGTCGTCCCGCACGCGCGTGGCCGCGGGTTCGGCAAGAGATTAATTCACCACTGCGCGCGCCTGGCGGTCGAGCGCGGATGCGGTCGCTTCGAGTGGGCCGTGCTTGACTGGAATCGGCCCGCAATCGATTTTTATCTATCGTTAGGTGCAACGATGCTGGCGGACTGGCGAATTTGCCGTCTCAGTGGAAATGCATTATCGGCATTTGCAGAGAGCACGGCCGCAGAGTCGTAAAATCGGCAGATGTCATATCAGGTTCTTGCACGCAAGTATCGACCGCGCGACTTTTCGACGCTGGTCGGCCAGGAACACGTGGTGCGCGCTCTGACGAATGCGCTGACTCGCAACCGGTTGCATCATGCGTATTTGTTTACCGGCACGCGTGGCGTTGGAAAAACCACGCTTGCGCGGATTCTTGCCAAGGCGCTTAACTGCGTAGGCCCAGATGGCAGCGGCGCAGTGACGCCCACACCGTGCAATGTATGTGAGCCCTGCACAGCAATCGATGCCGGTCGCTTCGTGGACTACATCGAAATGGACGCGGCAAGCAATCGCGGCGTCGATGAAATGGTGCAACTGCTCGAGCGTGCGATGTATGCCCCTAGCAACGCGCGTTTCAAGGTTTACATGATCGATGAGGTGCATCAGCTGTCGTCGCATGCGTTCAACGCGATGTTAAAGACGCTCGAGGAGCCGCCGCCCTACGTCAAGTTCATCCTGGCGACGACTGATCCGCAGAAGGTTCCTGTGACCGTGTTGTCGCGCTGCCTGCAGTTCAATCTGAAGCAGATGACGCCGGTGGCGATCGCAGATCACATGGTTGAAATACTGGCGCATGAAAAGGTTGGCGCGGAGCTGCCGGCGCTGAAGACGTTGGCCATTGGCGCGCGCGGCAGCATGCGGGATGGCTTGTCACTGCTTGACCAGGCGATCGCCTATTCGAGCGGTGACGTGACGCTCGACGCTGTTAGATCGATGCTCGGCGCGATCGATCGTGGCACGCTGATAAAGCTGCTTGATGCGATCGCTGCGCGCGACGCGCCGCAGGTGCTCACGCTTGCCGATCAGATGAACGAGCGCAGCGTGTCGTTCGGGCAGGCTCTGCGCGATATGGCGAGCCTGCTGCATCGGTTGGCCTTGATCCAGCAGGTCGACAGCGCCGCTGATGACGAGGTCGACGCTGATGAACTGCGGCGGCTGGCGGCCACAATCGCGGCTGACGAGATCCAGCTGTTCTACCAAATTGCGCTGCACGGGCGCGATGAAATGAACTTGGCGCCCGATGAATACGCTGGATTCACGATGGCGCTGATGCGTATGCTGGCTTTCGCGCCTGCAGCGCCTGTGTCGGTGAACGCGCGGCCAGGAGCAGTGTCGATGGCACGTCCGGCGCCGGCGCCAGTGCCGCGTCCGGAAGCCGCCACGACTGCATCAGGCGCGGGCAGTCGCACCGCGGAAGCCGCACCGCCGCCGAAGCCCGCGCAGCAGATGGGCCTAAGCGTTCAGCCCGGCACAACAAAGCCTTTCGACGGCAACTGGACGGCGCTTGTCGGGCATCTGAAGGTTGCAGGGCTCGTGCGGGAGCTTGCCCAGCGCAGCGAGCTCACATCGTACGAGGGAGACCGGTTGCGGCTGCGTGTTCCGCTCAAGACGTTGCTCGACGCCGGTGCGCTGCAGAAACTACAGGCCGCTGTCAGCGATGCAATAGGCCGCCCGATTCGCTTGACTGCTGACGTCGGCAGCACCGTGGGTCCGACGTCTGCCGGAATTGCGGAGCAGGCGCGCGCAGAGAAGCAGCGCCAGGCGGAGGAATCGATTTACGCGGATCCCTTCGTGCGAGAATTAATCGAGAATTTTGGTGCGTCGGTTGATCCGGCGTCGATTCGACCGCGCAACGAGAGCAACGACAGCGATACGGAAAAGACATCATGATGAAGGGGCAGATGGCAGGGCTGATGCAGCAGGCGCAGAAGATGCAGGAAAACATGAAGCGCATGCAGGATCAGCTCGCCGCTACCGAGGTCGAGGGTCAGTCGGGCGCAGGCATGGTCAAGATAACGATGAGCTGCAAACACGACGTGCGGCGCGTCGCTATCGACCCCAGCCTCGTAGGTGACGACAAGGAAATGCTCGAAGACCTGGTCGCGGCGGCATTTAATGATGCCGTGCGTCGCGCCGAGGAAGTGTCGCAACAGATGATGGCATCGGTGACAGCCGGAATGCCGTTGCCGCCTGGGTTCAAGCTTCCATTTTGATCAGCGCGTCGAACCCGCGCTCTGACGACGCCCTTGAAACTCGGAATCACGCTCGACCGGTTGGTCGACGCACTGAAGCAGCTGCCTGGAATAGGCCCGCGCTCCGCGCAACGCATTGCGTTCCACTTGCTTCAGCACGATCGCGACGCCGCGGTTCGTTTGGGCGAATCGTTACTTGCGGCGGCGCGAACAATCGGACATTGCCAGCGCTGCAACACGTTGACTGAAGAAGCGGTGTGCGCTACCTGCAACAGCGCGCGTAGAGACTCACAGATGTTGTGCGTTGTCGAATCTCCGGCCGATCAGCTCGTGATCGAGCAGTCGCTTGCCTATAGCGGGCTTTATTTCGTGCTGATGGGCCGGCTTTCACCGCTAGACGGCGTTGGCCCCCGTGAAATACAAATGGAGCGACTGCTGGCACGCGCCGCAGATGACAGCGTGCGAGAGGTGATTGTCGCCACTTCGTTTACGCCCGAAGGTGACGCGACGGCGCATTACATCGGACAGCTGCTGCGCGATCGCGATGTTCGACTGAAAGTCACGCGATTGGCGCGCGGAGTTCCCGCTGGCGCCGAGCTTGAATACACGGACGTCAATACAGTGGCGCAGGCCATGCTCGATCGTCGGGCCGATTGATTCAAGCGAGGTCAGTTCACCGGCTAGACTCGCCGCATGACCATTGCCTATTGGTGTGTACTGATCGCCGCGCTGGTTCCTCTGATTGCCGTTGGCATTGCGAAAGCCGGCGCCAGGGGATACGACAACCGTTATCCGCGTACCTGGCTGGACAAGCAGCAGGGCTACCGCGCGCGCGCTGCGGCTGCGCAAGTCAATAGCTTCGAAGCGTTTCCATTCTTTGCGAGCGCGGTGATTGTTGCGCACCTGACAGGCGCGCCGCAGGGACGCGTTGACGTTCTCGCAGTGGTGTTTATCCTCGCGCGCATTGTCTACGTTGCTTGCTACCTCGCTGATTGGCATCGCACGCGCTCGATTGTGTGGGCGGTCGGCCTGGTCACATGCGGCGCCATATTCCTTTCGGGCGCCTTTGCCGGCTAGGGTACATACGGGCAGCCGCAACAGGCTGGCTGCGCTAGGCTCCACGATAAGTTAAACAGGGAGACAAAAATAATGAGAGCAAGACTGACCCGTCGCCACATCCTCGCCGTGGGCGCGATGTCGTTGATCTATCCGGCGATTGGCAGCGCTCAGGCTCCGGAGCGCAAGAAGGTGACGATTGCCGTCGGTGGCAAGAATCTTCTGTACTACCTTCCGCTGACGATCGCCGAGCAACAGAAGCTGTTCGAGGCAGAAGGCCTGGACGTCACGATCGTTGATTTCGCCGGTGGCGCACGCGCTCTGCAGGCGGTGATCGGTGGCAGCGCGGACGTCGTGTCGGGTGCGTTCGAACACAACATCAACATGCAGGCCAAAGGGCAACCGATGCGAGCCTTCGTGTTGCAGGGCCGTGCGCCTCAGATCGTGCTGGCGGTCAGCACCAAGACGATGCCGAACTACAAGACGGTCGCGGATTTAAAGGGGAAGAAGATTGGTGTAACTGCTCCCGGATCGTCGACTAACGTGCTTGCGAATTTCGTGCTCGCCAAGGCGGGCCTGAAGCCGAGTGATGTTTCGTTCGTTGGCGTAGGCGCGGCGCAGGGTGCGGTAGCCGCGTTGCGCGCGGGCCAGATCGACGCGATATCAAATCTTGATCCGGTGATCACAATGCTTGCGCGCAGCAACGACATTCAGATTATTTCCGATACGCGCGACGTTGCGGAGGCCGACAAAATATTCGGCGGGCCGATGCCGGCGGCGACCCTCTATGCGCCCATCTCGTTCATCGACAAAAATCCAAATACGGTGCAGGCACTGACCAACGCAATTGTCCGGGCGAACAAGTGGATTCAGCAGGCCGGTCCATCCGACATCGTCAAAGTGGTGCCTGAGAGTTACCTGCTCGGCGATCGCGCGGTTTATATCGATGCGTTCCTCAAAGCCAGGCCTGCGCTGTCGCCCGACGGAATGTTCCCCGAGCAGGGAGCGGCAACGGCGTTGCGCGCGCTGCAAAGCATCGATGACACGATGAAAACGGCGAAGATTGATCTGAAGGCCGTGTTTACCAACGATTTCGTGCGCAGGGCGAACGCGAAATATCCGAAGGGATAATCGGCGAGCCGCAATCGGTGACCGGCTCTTTGCCTCCACAAAGTTTGGGCGGCGCTTTTTCCCCCGCGGCGGTGATGCTTAACACGGCTCTTTCGCTGCGCGACGTTTCGTGCACGTTCGTCAATCGCGACAATCCTTCACATCGATACACCGCGGTTGACGACGTTACGCTGGACGTTGCAACTGGCGAGTTTGTCAGCGTCGTTGGACCGACCGGTTGCGGGAAGAGCACGCTGTTGAACGTCGGCGCCGGTTTGCTGGAACCGAGCGCGGGGCAAGTGCACGTGTTTGGCAAGCCGCTTGTTGGCATCAATTCGCGTGCGGGTTACATGTTCCAGACCGAAGCATTGATGCCATGGCGCACGGCGCGCGCCAACGTGATGGCAGGACTCGAGTTTCGCGGCGTGACTGACGCATCCGAGCGTGCCGAAGCCTGGCTTAAGCGCGTCGGTCTCGGAGGATTCGGCGACCGCTACCCGCACCAGCTTTCGGGTGGCATGCGAAAGCGAACTGCACTGGCACAAACGCTGGTTCTCGACCCAGACATCATTTTGATGGACGAGCCATTTTCCGCGCTCGATATCCAGACCCGGCAACTGATGGAAAACGAATTGCTCGACATCTGGGCGGGTGCCGGCGAGGAGAGTTCAGACGCGCTGAGCGCACCGCGTAGCCAGGCCGTGGGCGGACGCCCTCACACCGGGGGCGAACATGTCCGAAAGGCAGTGTTGTTCATCACGCATGACCTCGACGAAGCGATTGCGCTCAGTGACCGAGTTGTCGTCTTGTCGGCGGGGCCCGCATCGCATCCGATCGGCGAATTCGTAATTGATCTGCCGCGGCCGCGCGACGTGGCCGAGGTTCGCGTTACGCCGCGCTTCATCGATCTTCACAAGGCAATCTGGGACGTCTTGCGCGAGGAAGTGCTGAAGGGTTACGCGCAACAGAAGCTTGCTGCGTGAGAAAGCTGCAAATGTGGAACCTTGTCAGACCGAGCCAAAAGACCTTGCGAATCTGGCAGGTCCTCGTTCTGGTCGCGGTATTCGTATTCTGGTACGCCATGACAGCGCCCGGCGTCATTCCGCCGATCATGTTCGAGAACGATCGGCAGGCCGCGTTTTTCTTTGGCGAGCCGC
>Ga0136614_10000044_pt1 | contig 40178 bp, 17 predicted proteins | sample AntDrymUQ2792106_2_FD_106643 | JGI IMG/M metagenome (GOLD analysis project Ga0136614, IMG submission 106643) | Polar desert sand microbial communities from Dry Valleys, Antarctica - metaG UQ279 (21.06) | ecosystem: Environmental > Terrestrial > Soil > Desert | place: Antarctica: Dry Valley... | reverse complement strand
GGCGCGATCGTCGGCATGCCGCTCCTCTACACGATGGAGATGTGGTTTCACGGCATCACGGTGTCGGAGTGGCACCTCCTCGGGCTCCTCGGCGTGTTCCTGGTCGTCAACTTCCTCTTCAGCCTGCTCTCGGGCTTCCGCGACGAATACTCCGTCGGGGAGGCGGTCTCGGAAGCGATCACCGCCCTCGCGCTCGGTCTCCTCTTCGCTGGCGCGTTCCTCTGGCTGATCGGTGAGATCGGCGGAGGGGCTTCCCTGCGCGATGCGATCGGGAAGATCGTGATCGAAGCGGGCGCCGTCAGCCTCGGCGTCTCGTTCGCCAACGCGCAGATGCGCCGCCGCGACGAATCGGGGGGTGCGTGGCCCGGAGAGTCCGCCCAGCGCGCGGACAAGGATCCGGAGCGGCGGCAGCTCGAGGCGGACTTCAAGGAGGCCGTCGCGGCGCTCGCAGGAGCGACGGTCTTCTCGCTGAACGTCGCGCCGACGGAGGAGGTCCTCGTGATCGCGGGCCGTCTCGGGCCGTGGCGGGCCCTGGCGCTCCTCGCCGCGACGGTGATCCTGTGCTACGTGATCCTTTTCGCCTCGCAGTTCAAGGAGCACTCCGTCCACGTCCCGAGCGCCTTCCAGCATCCTGCGGCGGAGACCGCGATCGTCTGCGCCCTCTCTCTGATCACGGGGTTCGTCCTGCTCGCGCTGGTGGGCCAGCGCGGGGTCTTCGCCAGCGCGTCGACGGCGATTGCCGCCACGATCACCCTCGGGCTCCCGGCGACGGTCGGCGGCGCCGCGGGGAGGCTGATCATCTGACCGCCGCGAAGAAGCGCCGCGACGACCGCTCCGGCGGGCGCCTCGCGGCGGAGTGGGTCTCCCTCGCGCTGAGCGCCGTCGTGGTGCTCGCCCTGGCGGGCTATCTCGTCTTCCGTGCGCTGCGCGACGAGGGCCCGCCGGGGCTCCTCGAGGTCGCGGTCGGGTCTCCCGAGAGCCGGGGCGGCTCCTGGGTCGTCCCCGTCCGCGTGGTCAACCGGGGCGATCGCGCGGTGCGGGACGTCGCCGTCGGCGTGCGCCGGGGAGCGTCCGGCGACGGGCCGGAGGAAGAGCTGTCGATCGACTTCGTGGGGGAGGGCTCGGAAGAGGAGACCCTGCTGTTCTTCGACGGGGCGGCGCCCCCCGCGGGCGTCCGGGCGCGCGTGCTGAGGTACCGGGCCGACTGAGAGGGATTCGGTCCGGCCGCTCCCTCAGCTGGCGATCCCGGACTCGAGGCGGAACACCATCCGCCACAGGGCGTCGATCTCGCCCCGCTCGATCACCTCGAGCGGCTTGAGGCCACCGAGCGCGGCGTTGGGCGCCTCGATCCACCGGCCGATCGACGCGGGCCGCATGACGCGGGCAAGCGCCTCCTGCAGCCTCCGGATCTCCGCGATTTTCTGGCGGCTCGACGGGGAGAGGGCGCGGCCCCCCTCCCAGTTCGCAATGGCGCGCTCGGAGTAGCCGGTCAGGCGCGAGAACGTCTTGCGGTCGAGTCCCAGGTCCTGGCGGACCTCCGCCACGAGGGGCGTTTCCGACGGCTTGCGCCGGGATTTCCCGCGCCGGGTGACCATTTCTTCATCCGCGACCTTCTCACCGCCGTGACGCGCAGTCAAGCACTTTTTCACGCAAAATTCCGGGGGTCCGTCATTCAATGCTGACTTGCCGTGGATGAGTCCGGCCCTTCAGGACTGACCCTTTCCTGTCGTCGGCAATTCGCGACTTCCCCCGTCCTGGACTCCATCCTGCAGGCGGATGGCGTCCTTGCCCGCCCGTAACGGAAAGACCACGAGGTTCCAGCCTGCGGCGTCCGCCGCCGATGGAGCCCGCAGGCCATCGAAGCCCGCGTCGAAGGCTGCCCGGCCGATCGCCTGGGTCAGCGCCTCCTCCCCCCGGTCCTGGGCCTCGCGCCAGCGCTCCTGGCGCATCGCTCGCCGCGTGACGCGCAGTGGTGACCGGACCTTCGGGTCTGTGAGGTCCAGCATGCGGTCGAGTCGCACGGACAGCGCGAGAATCGATCGCGGCAACGCGTCGGCCACCGGGATCCCGTAATAGCGGAAGTTTGCGAGCGACTCCGCCAGCGCGGTCTCGGGGCTCGAGCTTCCGTAGACGGCGGCGAAGGGCCCTGGCGGATTCCACCGGCCTCCATGCTTTCGCGCCCCGAAGCCGGAGGTGACGTCCGCCGACCCGGCGTAACGCGGCGTCGCGGATCGGTACATGGTGCCGGACCATCCGCCGGCCCGCCCCCGCGCGGCCTCGATCGCCGTGGTGAGGCGGGGGGAGTCCGGATGAGGCTTCACCGGTCGGACGGGAGGCATGGCGCCCACTCTGGATGCGGGACGCGACAGATGTCGTCTGCCCGCAAAGGAGGACGGCTGCGAATCCGCCGCAGAAGAAAAGGAGAACGCCGCGCGGCGTTCCCGTTCTCAACTCCCGGCCCGGACTCAGAGGCCGCCGTACTGCGCGGCCAGCGCCTCCATCCGTTCCGGCTGGCCGAAGGTGAGATCGAACATGCAGATATCGTCCATGGAATCCCTGAAGTCGGCCGGCCCGGGACGGGGCGCCTCAGACCGGTTTTTCGGCGGGAGGGGCGAGGGGCCGGGTGCGTCGGCGCGGCGTCCGCGGCTCGGGGCCCTCGGGAAACTTGGGCGTTGCGTCCGCCGCGATGACCGCACCCGCCGCGACACGGACTCCCGCGGGGATGTGCGCGTTCTTGCCGATCGTCGTGATCCCCGAGTCCGCCGCCTCGCGGCCGTTGCCTCCCACCTCCCGGCGCCGTCCCCCCACGCGCGCCCCGCGGTCGATCCGGACGAGCTTGTCGAGGATCGTCCGCTCGACGCGCGCTCCCTCCGCGATCGCGCAGTCCGTCAGGACGACGGAGTCACGGATGAGCGCGTCCGCCCCGACCGTCACGCCGGGCGACAGCACGCTGCGCTCGATCCGCGCGCCGGCCGCGATGACACAGCCGTCCGTGATCATGCTGTCCTTCACCACGGCCCCCTCGAGGATGCGCACGGGCGGGCGCTCTTCCGACCGCGTGTGGATGACCCAGGAGCGGTCGTTGAGGTCGAGCGGTGGCGGGTTCTTGAGCATGTCCATGTGCGTGCGCCAGTACGCCTCGACCGTACCGACGTCCACCCAGTAGCCGGCGAACGGGAACGCGAAGACGCGCATCCCTTCCGTGACCATGCGGGGGATGATGTCCTTGCCGAAGTCGTGCGAGGAGTCGCGCCGGCGGCTGTCCTCCGAGAGCATCTTCGAGAGCGTCGCGCGGCCGAAGACGTAGATGCCCATGGACGCGAGGGTTCCCGGAGGCTCCTTCGGCTTCTCGACGAACTGCGTGACGCGGTGCGTCTCGTCCGTCGCGAGGATGCCCATGCGGGTCGCGTCCTCGCGGCTGACGTCGATCGTCGCGATCGTGACGTCCGCCTGCCGCTCGGCGTGAAAAGCGAGGAGCGGCTCGTAGTTCATCTTGTAGATGTGGTCGCCGGACAGGACGAGGATCAGGTCCGGGTCGCCGCGCTCGACGAAGGAGAGGTTCTGGGTGATCGCGTCCGCCGTCCCCCGGTACCAGTCCGTGTCCACGCGCCCGCGGTACGGCTGGTACATCTGGATCCCGCCCGTGAAGCCGCGGTCGAGGTCCCAGGGCCGGCCGGCGGCGATGTGCTCGTTCAGGGAATGGGGCCGGTACTGCGTGAGGATCATGAGGTCGGCGACGCCCGAGTTGACGCAGTTGGAGAGGGTGAAGTCGATGATGCGGTACTTGCCCGCGAAGGGCACGGCCGGCTTGGCCCGCTTGTCCGTCAGCACGCCGAGGCGCGACCCCTCGCCCCCCGCGAGGATGACGGCGCGCACCTTCACCGGGCTTCCCCGCGGCGCCGTTCCGTCACGCGGCCCGGTCCCGCACGGCCTGGGCGTACAGGGCCGCGTACTCGCCCGCGGACCGCGTCCACGAGAAGTCCTTCTCCATGCCGCGCCGCTGCAGGACGGTCCATGAGGGGGGATCAGAGTACACCCGCAGCGCGCGCTCCAGCGCTCCCGCCAGCGCGGCGGGCGCGTACTCGTCGAACAGGACGCCGGTCGCGCCCGGCTCCCCGAGGTCCGTCACCGTGTCGGCCAGCCCCCCCGTCCGGCGCGCCACGGGAACGGCGCCGTACCGCATGCCGATCATTTGCGTCAGGCCGCAGGGCTCGTAGCGCGAGGGGATCAGAAGCATGTCGGCGCCGGCGTAGATCCGCCGCGCGAGGTCTCCGTCGAACGTGAGGCGGACCATCGCGCGCCCCGGGAACTGGCGCTCGATCAGCGCGTACTCTCGCTCGAGCGCCGGTAGCCCGGTGCCGAGCAGCGCGAACTGTCCGCCGAGCTGCGCCCAACGGGCAACGGCGGGCGCGGCGATGTCGAACCCCTTCTGCGGGTCGAGGCGGGAAACCGCGCCGATGAGCGGGGCGCGGGGCTCGACCTGGAGCCCAAGCTCCTTCTGCAGCGCCACCTTGTTCGCCGCCCGCTTTCCGAGCGTCGTCCGGTCGTATTTCTCGCGCAGCGCCGGGTCGCGCGCCGGATCCCACTGCTTGGTGTCGATCCCGTTGAGGATCCCGGAGAGACGGTCCGCCCGCGCGCTCAGGATCCCCTCGAGCCCGCGGCCGAACTCCGCGCCCAGGATCTCCCGCGCGTAGGTCGGCGACACGGTGCTCAGGCGGTCCGCGTGCAGCAGAGCGAGCGCCAGGAGCGAGTCGCGCGCCCAGTCCGGGGGCGCGCCGACGGCCCCGGACTTCTCCAGGCCGTAGTCGGCGAGGAAGGGCGCGGCGTCCGTCCCCATGTACGGCAGGTTGTGGATCGTGAAGAGAGACGCCACGGTGCGGTAGTAGTCGTTGCGTCGCCCCTCCGTGCCGAGCCAGTACGCCGCGGCGCCCGCGTGGAAGTCGTGGGCGTGCACGACGTCCGGCTTCCAACCGAGCGCCTGGCACGACCAGAGGGCCGCGAGCGAGAAAAAGATGAACTTCGGCCCGTCCTCCTCGATCCCGGACCCGTACACGCGCCGGTCCATCGGGATCGGCGGGCCCGTGACCAGAAAGACCGGGTCGCCGTCGGCCGCCGTCTCGTAGATCTCGGCGACCTGCGCGCCGCCCCGGTGTGGGACGGGGAAGGTCGTGCGCAGCTCGGGCTTGTAGCGCGGCCAGTCGATCGCACCGTAGCCCGGGATGACGACGCGGACGTCGTGGCCGAGCGCGCGGAGGGCCTTCGGGAGCGACCCCGCCACGTCGCCCAGGCCCCCGACCTTGACCAGGGGGGCGGCCTCGGCGGCGAGGAAGAGGATCCTCACGACGGCACGATACGCCGGTCCGACACTTGCAGGGGTGTCCCACCGTGACCCAGGAACAGCGGCATCCACGCGCTCCCCGCCTCGCAAGGCTCCTCCCCGCAATGGCCGCGCTCGTCGCGACCACCTGCCTGCTCTCGGCCGTCGGATGCCAGACGCTCGCCATGGCGACCTTCAAGCGCCCGGAAATCACTTTCCGTGGAATCGAGGTTTACTCCATCGGCCTCGGGGGCGCGAGCTTCGACCTCTTAATAGATGTCTACAACCCGAACTCCTTCGGGTTCGGCCTGGACCGAGTGACCTACGACCTGACGCTGGAGTCGGTCCGGCTCGGACGGGGCGAAACGACCTCCCCGCTCGCTGTGGACGCGCAGAGCACCGGCACGCTCCGCATCCCCCTGACGCTCGACTTGACCCGGCTGTCCGGACTCGGGACCGAGGTGCTCCGGGACGGGACGGTTGGTTACGGGGTCACCGGCGAGGTGACTGTCTCCGCGAAGAACAGGACCTTCCAGGTCCCGTACGACCGGACCGGGCGGTTCTCGGTCTTCGGCAAGGACCGCAGGCTTTAGCTCGCGTTAACCCCCACCGGGCGCCGCCCGCGGCGATAAACTTCGCCTCCTTTCAGGAGGCCATTCCTCATGCCGACGCGACTCCGCCGTGCCGCCGGTCCCTTCGCCCTTCTCGCCGCGCTCGTGTGCGCGGCTGGCCTCTCCGCGCTGCCTCCTCCGGAGAAAGGCGCCAGGAAGAAGGACGCCGCGGCCGACGTCAACGTACCCCGAACCGACGCGCGCACCGTTTCCTTCGAGGCGCGCGAGGGAACCTGGATGTCCATCGACGTCGCGCCGGACGGGCAGTCCCTGCTGTTCGACCTGCTCGGCGACATCTACACGCTTCCGATCGCCGGGGGGACCGCCCGCGCTCTGACGAAGGGGCCGGCGTTCGACTACCACCCCCGGTACTCCCCGGACGGCCGCACGATCGCCTTCACGAGCGACCGCGGCGGCATGGAGAACCTCTGGCTCATGGACGCGAACGGTAGCAACGCCCGCGCGCTGACGTCGGAGAAGGACGCGTACGTGCGCGGCGCCGCGTGGACGCCCGAGGGGACGTACCTCGTCGCGCGCAAGGAGGAGAGCAAGCGCGCGGGGATCCCGCCCGTCGAGCTCTGGATGTACCACCGCAACGGCGGCGGCGGCATCAAGCTCACGGACCCGGACGACGTCAACAACGCCTCCGGAGCCGCGCCGTCGCGCGACGGCCGCCACATCTACTTCTCCGGCCGCGAGGGGCGTTTCAACTACATTCCGGACCTCTCGCAGGGCCTCTGGCAGATCTACCGCGTCGACCGAGCGACGGGGGAGACCTTCCCCCTGACCTCCGGGTTCGGGGGCGCCGTGCGCCCCGCCGCGTCGCCGGACGGGAAGACGCTCGTCTTCGCGAGCCGCCGGGACAACGAGACGGTGCTCGTCGCCCGGGACCTCGAGTCCGGCGGGGAGCGAATCCTCGCGCGCGGGGTCACGCGGGACGAGCAGGAAGGCTTCGCGCAGATGGACCTCTGGCCCGGCTACGCGTTCACGCCGGACGGCAAGAGCGTCGTCTTCTCGAACCACGGCAAGATCGTGCGTCTCGACCTCGCGTCGCGCCAGATGGCGGAGATCCCCTTCACGGCGAGAGTCGAGCAGTCGCTGGCGCCGCGGGTCGCCTGGCAGGATCGGGTGCCGACGGGCCCCGTGTCGGCCCGCATCCTGCGGTGGCCGAACCAGTCCGCCGACGGGAAGTGGATCGCGTTCGACGCGTTCGGACGCGTCTACCTCCAGGAAGTCGAGAAGGGGCAGGCGAAGGGCGCGCCGCGCCGGCTGACGGGAGACGGAGCGGGCGTGCCCGCCCGCGAGTACGCGCCCACGTTCTCTCCCGACGGGAAGTGGGTGGCCTACGTGACGTGGACGGACGCGGAGGGGGGCGGAGTCTGGAAGGCGCCGGTCCCCGACGGAAGCGGCGCGCCCGTCCGGCTCACGCGCGCCGCGGGGCATTACGCCAATCCCGCCTGGTCGCCGAAGGGCGATCGCCTCGTCTTCGTCCGCGGGTCCGGGCTCGAGTTGCGGGGGCAGCAGCCGGAGGAGGAGGAGTTCTTCGAGGTCCGCTGGATCGACGCGAACGGGGGCGAGACGCACTACGTGACGTCCGTCAAGCTGGCGGACACCTTCAAGTTCCACCCGCAGGCGTTCTTCAGCCCGGACGGCACGCGGATCTACCTCCGCGACCCCGTCGAGCCCGAGAAGCCGACGGACCCGCCGCGCAACCTCCTCGTCTCCGTACGCCTGGACGGCACGGATAAGAAGAAGCACCTCAAGTTCCCCGCCGTCGGCGACGTGGTGCCGTCCCCCGACGGGCAGTGGGTCGTCTTCACGTCGCGAGACAACGTGTACGTCACCGCGCTCCCGCCGATCCAGACGGCGGAGCCGCCCGAGGTCGGGCTGAAGGAGGGCGCCGTTCCCGTGTGGCGCCTCTCGGACGAGGCGGGCGGCTATGTGGGCTGGGCGGACGGCGGGAAGACGATCACCTGGGGCCTGGCGAACACGTTCCACCGGCTGCCCGTCTCCGCCGCGATCCAGTTCGTGGAGGACCAGAAGCGCCGGGCGGAGGCGAAGAAGAAGACGGCGGACGCGAAGCCGAAGAAGGCCGGGGCGGACGAGAAGGACGCGGACGACGAGGGAGAGCTGCGGGTCCCGAAGTCACAGGCGGTGACGATCCGGCTGACCATGCCGCGCCCCGTGCCGGAGGGGTCGCTCGTGTTGAAAGGCGCGCGCGTGATCACGATGAAGGGGGACGAAGTCCTCGAGAGCGCGGACGTCGTCATCACGGGCAACCGCATCGCCGCGGTCGGGCCGTCCGGGAAGGTCGCCGTCCCGGCGAACGCGCGCAGCTTCGACGCGTCGGGTAAGACGATCATCCCGGGCCTCATCGACACGCACGCCCACCTGCACTACTCGGGCTTCGAGCTCTTCCCGGAGACGAAGTGGGAGTACGCGGCGAACCTCGCCTACGGCGTGACGACCGTTTATGACCCCTCGGCGCCCTCGCTCGACGTGTTCGCGCAGGGGGAGATGGTCGAAACGGGGCTGATGCTGGGGCCGCGCGTCTACTCCTCGGGTGACGTGCTCTACGGCGGGCAGCAGGCGGACATCTTTGCGGACGTCAACGACCAGGACGACGCGCGGCGGCAGGTGCGGCGGATGAAGGCGTACGGCGCGCGGATGATCAAGGTGTACCAGCAGCCGCGGCGCGAGCAGCGGCTCTGGTTCGCCGAGGCGTGCCGGGAGCAGAAGATGCTGCTGACGGCCGAGGGCGCAGGCGAGATGCACACGGACTTGACCATGGCGATCGACGGCTACACGGCCTTCGAGCACGCGCTCCCCGTCGAGCTGCGGGAGGACTACGTGCAGCTCATCGCGAGATCGAAGACGCACTACACGCCGACGCTGCTCGTCGCGTACGGAGGGCCGTGGGGCGAGCTCTATTACTGGCAGACGGCGAACCCGCACGACGACCCGAAGCTCAACCGGTTCGTGCCGCACCGGACGCTGGACCCCCTGGCGCGCCGGCATCCCTGGATCAACCCCGAGGAGTACCACTTCCCGACCGTCGCGCGCGGCGTGGCGAAGATCATGCGGGCGGGGGGCAACGTGTCGCTCGGGGCGCACGGACAGCTTCAGGGGCTCGGCGTGCACTGGGAGCTCTGGGCCATGGCGGGTGAGGGCGGCGCGAAGACGGGGGAGAAGGCGGCGATGAGCCCGATGGAGGCGCTCCGGGCGGCGACGATCCTGGGGGCGGACAAGATCGGCTTCGCCCCGGACCTCGGGTCGATCGAGGCGGGCAAGCTCGCGGACCTCGTGGTGCTGGACGGCAACCCGCTGGAGGACATCAAGGCGACCGCCCAGGTGAAGTGGGTGATGAAAAACGGCGAGCTCTACGACGGGGCGACGCTGCGCCAGGAGTGGCCGCACGAGCGCCCACTGCCGGCGTTCTTCTGGCGGGAAGAGGAAGAAGACGCTGCAGCAGCGGCGAAGTGATAGGAGGGCCTTATGGCGAGAATCGCGTTTCGCTATTGCGCGTATTGAATCTCGGGGGTACATGCCGTCCGTGTGGCGGCACGCATTCGCAAAGAGCTGGGAACCGAGGTCGATATGGTTCGCGGCCGCTATGGTGAGTTCAAGGTTCTCGTGGACGGAAAAGTTATGATCGACGGAGGCGCGCTGGCCGCATTGGGCGTTCTGCCGTCGGGCCGACAGATCGTCGACGCGGTTCAGGCACGGCTGGCTCCACCAGGGTAGGGGGTGGGACGAGCGTCGGGCTAGGAGTGCAGTAGGGGTCAACCGTGCAGTATCTAGGGATGCCTCAACAATGCCCGGTTGACCCCTTTTGCAGTGCCCTAGCGGCTCTCCCTCGCCAACACCAGAGCTTATTTCCTCGTGAGCGCGATTCTTTATCTCTTGACGTTTGCAATCTCCTACGTGTACCTCTTCAACGTTGTGGCTAGGTAATCTGCGTCAGGCTCCTTATGGCACCGCCGTCTGTATGCCGTTGCAGAGGATCGCTGCCCTCCCGTTCGCTCGGGCGGACCTGCAGTAGGGGTCAACCGTGCAGTATCTAGGGATGCCTCAACAATGCACGGTTGACCCCTTTTGCATCTTTTGCAGGGGGCGGGAGTCAGGAGGAGAGCAACTTCGCTACGGCTTGCAACAAGTGCAATGCACGCAAGAACAGCCGCCCGGCCGAGCACTACATTGGTGAAAGGCCAGGTCAGCGTGTGCGTGGTAAGTTCGGCGAGCCGAAGCACTGGGATGGCCTTGCTTCATTGTTTCTGGTTCTTGCCGCTCAGGAGGGCACGTTGACGACGAGTGAGCGCGCTTGGCAGCGTGAGCTGAGGGCCGATGAGGCCGCACGGCCGCAGATCTTGGATGCGTGGCGAGGCACCGCAAGGTGACGGGCAATCTTCGTGTGGAAGGGGAATAGGGGCAGGTCTACAAATAGGTAAACTGGAGAGTACTGATTGGCAGACCGGCCCCCATCCTCGCGATTAGGGTGTGTCGACGGAACAGGTCTCTAAGTCATGATGGTTGAGCGAAGCGAAAGGAGACACGGCATGGTGAATGTGGCGCTGCTGGTTCGATTGGAAGCAAAACCTGGGAAGGAGGCCGAGGTCGCAAGCTTTCTTCGTGGAGGCCTGGCGATTGTCCAGGAGGAGCCCGGCACGACCGCCTGGTTCGCCATCAAGCTCGGGCCCTCGACTTTTGGGATCTTCGACGCCTTCCCGGACGAATCGGGTCGGCAAGCCCACCTCTCAGGCAAAGTCGCCGCCGCGCTCATGGCCAAGGCTCCGGAGCTCCTTTCGCAGCCGCCTGTCATCGAGAAGGTCGAAGTCCTCGCGGCCAAGCTTCCGCAGTGACTCTTTGAATCCTCGGTCAGCCAGGAGACGCGGCCCGCCGCTGACACGTAGGTAGTTAGACCGCACAACCGAGGAGGTTCCCATGGCGCCTGCTGAAAGACACGCACTGATCACTGGCAGTTCTCGTGGTATCGGGAGAGGCATTGCGCTGGCGCTGGCGGAAAGTCACGTCAAGGTCGCGATCCACTACTACCAGAATGAGGCTGCGGCGAAGGAGACCCTCGCCCAAGTCCGCAAGCGCGGGTCCGATGGGATCCTCGTGCAGGCCGACGTGACTCAGCCGGACCAGATCACGAGCATGTTTCGGAAGGTGAAGACGGAGTTTGGGAGGCTGAACACCTTCGTCAGCAACGCGCGGCCCGAGGTCCCCGCCTTTTTTCAATCGCCGCTGGAAATCACGTTGGAGCAATGGGACGCGGCGTTCGATTCTCAGGCGAAGGCGTTCCTCATCGGCGCACGCGAGGCGATTCCCTTCATGGACGATGGAGGCAGGATCTTCGCGATCACTTATGCCGAAGGGAGCCGTACGGGCGGGCTGCAGCCCTGGGTCGGCATGGGCTCCGCGAAGGCGGCCATGGAGTCGCTCGTCCGCTACCTGGCGGTCGCGGTCGCGAAGCGCGGCATCACGGTAAATGCGATCAGCCCTGGATGGACGGAAGACAGCGTCCTGAACACACTGCCCGAGCAGGCCCAGCAACTCATCCGGGATTGGCACGTGCGCGGTTGGACACCGATGGGAAGGCTCGGCACGCCGGAAGACGTCGGGAACGTGGTTTCGCTTTTCTGCTCGGAGAAAGCCAGCTGGATCACGGGGCAGGTGATCTACGCGGACGGTGGCGCGTCGTTGATGAATCCAGAGGTCCCGACCGAAATACAGATGGGATAGAAGCGGTCGAAGTCCCCGGCCCCGCGGCCTGGTTCAGCTACACGTGCGGTGAGTAGGTCGGCAGGCTCTTGTCGCGTGCGCTCGCCCAGGCGTTCATCTCCGGCTCGCGGCGGAGGAGGTCCTTCAGCGTGAGCGCCCCGAGCACCGCGTCGACCGCTCGCTGCAGGGTCCGCCACACGGTCCGGATCGAGCAGTCGCCCATGTGCGCGCAGAGGCCCGACACGCCCGGGTGGCTGCCGCAGAAGTCCGAGTCGAAGAGCCGCCCGCCCAGAACAGCCAGAACGTCGCCGATCGCGATCTGCTCCGCCGGCCGCGCCAGCGCGTAGCCCCCCGACTGGCCCCGCGTCGAGGCGACGAAGCCGCCGCGGCGCAGCAGGCGCATCATCTTCGCGACGTGCGCCTGGGAGATCCCTTCCGTGCGCGAGAGCTCCGGGATCGTCACGCTCGCGCCCGGCCCCTTGCGGCCGAGCTGCAGCAGGCACCGCAGCCCGTATTCCTCCGTCGAGCTCAGTCTCATGCGCCCCTCCTCAGAGGATCCCCATCTGCAGCTTCGCCGCTTCCGACATCATCCCCATGCTCCAGGGCGGGTCGAAGATCACCTGCACGTCCGCTTCCTTGATCCCCGGCACGGCGAGCAGCTTCCCCTTCACGTCCTCGCGCAGCACGTCCCCCATGCCGCAGCCGGGCGCCGTCAGCGTGAAGCGGACCTCCGCCTTTTCGCCCTCTCCCTCGGGCATCGGAGTGACCTCGCACTTGTAGACGAGGCCCAGGTCCACGATGTTGACCGGGATCTCGGGGTCGAAGCAGGTCTTGAGCTGGTCCCACGCGAGCTCCTGCGTGGTCTTGCCGGCGTCCGCGTTCGGGTCGCGCACGGCCATCTCTTCGCCGAGCGCGTCCGCGTCCTTCCCGTCCACGCGCGCCATGTATCCGGTGCCAGTCAGGACGGTGTAGGAGCCGCCGAGGGACTGCGTGATCGCCACGGCGTCCCCCGTCTTCAGCGTGATGGGAATCCCGGACGGGATCTCGGCCGCCGCGACGTCCCGCGTCAGCACGGTCTGCTTGTTCATGCGCATGAATTTAAGCTCCTCCGCTCTCCGCCTTGGGTCCCTCGGAAAGCTCCGTGGAGACCGGCTCCTCCGCCCCGTCGAGCGCCGCCTTCAACGTGTGCCAGGGCAGCGTCGCGCACTTCACGCGCACGGGGTATTCGCGCACGCCCGAGAAGACCTCGAGCTTGCCGAGCGGCGGCCCACCCCGGGCGCCGTCGCCCTGCCCGGTGATCAGGCCGTGGAACCGCTCGAACAGCGCGTCCGCCTCCGCGCGCGTCTTCCCCTTCACGCTCTCCGTCATCATCGACGCGGATGCCGTGGAGATGGCGCATCCGGCGCCTCGGAAGCGCACCTCGCGGAGGACGTCGCCGTCGAGGAGCAGGAACACGGTCTCGCGGTCGCCGCAGAGGGGGTTGTACCCCTCCGCCTTCCGGTTCGCCCCCTCGAGCTCGCCGAAGTTCCGCGGCGTCTTCGAGTGGTCCAGGATGACCTCCTGGTAGAGGTCGCGCAGCTCGGACGACATCAGCGGAACATCCTTATGACCTCTTCCACGCCCCGACCCAGAGCCTCGATCTCGCCGCGCGTGTTGTACATGCCGAGCGACGCGCGGGCCGTGGCCGGAACGCCGAAGAACTCCATGACGGGCTGCGCGCAGTGGTGGCCCGTCCGCACCGCGATGCCCATGGAGTCGAGCACGGTGCCGATGTCGTGCGGGTGGACGCCATCCACGACGAAGGACGCCACGGCAGCCCGCTCCCGCGCCGTCCCGATCAGCCGGACCCCGGGGATCTCGGCGAGCCGCCCCGTAGTGTGGGCGAGCAGATCGTCCTCGTGCCGCTGGATGCTCTCGATCCCGACGCGGCGGACGTAGTCGATCGCCGCGCCGAAGCCGATCCCGCCCGCGATGTTCGGCGTCCCCGCCTCGAACTTGTAGGGGAGGACGTTGTAGGTCGTCTTCGCGAAGGTGACGGAGCGGATCATGTCGCCGCCGCCCTGGTACGGGGGCATCGCGTCGAGGAGCTCCTCCCGGCCCCAGAGCACGCCGATCCCCGTCGGGCCGTACAGCTTGTGGCTGGAGAACGCGTAGAAGTCGCACCCGAGGTCCTGCACGTCCACGGGCATGCGCGCGACGGCCTGTGCACCGTCCACGAGCACGGGGATCCCCCGCGCGTGCGCCATCGCGGCGATGCGCTGGATCGGGTTGACGGTGCCGAGCGCGTTCGAGACGTGGGAAATCGCGAGAATTCGCGTCTTCGGGCCCAGCAGCCGCTCCAGCTCGTCGAGCTCGACCTCGCCGGACAGGTTGATCGGCGCCACGCGCAGCGTCGCGCCCTTCTCCTCGCAGAGGAGCTGCCACGGGACGATGTTCGAGTGGTGCTCCAGCGCGGAGATGAGCACCTCGTCGCCGGCTCTCACGTTCCGGCGCCCGAAGGTCTGCGCGACCAGGTTGATCGCCTCCGTCGTGCCGCGCACGAAGACGACCTCCCGCGTCTCTCGCGCGTTGATGAAGCCGCGCGCCTTCTCCCGCACGGCCTCGTAGGCCTCCGTGGATTCCACGGAGAGCCGGTGCACCCCGCGGTGCACGTTGGCGTAGTACCGGCGGTAAACGTCCGCCTCCGCCTCGATGACGAGCGTGGGCTTCTGCGTCGTCGCCGCGTTGTCGAGGTAGACGAGCGGCTTGCCGCGGAACTGCTGCGCGAGGATCGGGAAGTCGGCGCGGATCCTCTCGACGTCGAAGGGCGGGACCGCCGCCTCGGCTCGCGGTTCGGGCGCGGTCTGGGACAGGGGGAGCGCCGTGCTCACGCGAGCTCCCGGGCGCCGGCGGCGCCGGGCAGCCGCAGGCCGAGGAACGCCTCGATCCCCTCGCGGATCGCCGGGATCCGGATGCGCCCCGTGACGTCCGCCGCGAAGCCGTACACGAGGAGCGCCCGAGCGTCCGCCTCCGCGATGCCGCGGGACCGGAGGTAGAAGAGCGCGAGCGGGTCGAGCTGGCCGATCGTCGAGCCGTGCCGGCACTTCACGTCGTCCGCGCGGATCTCCAGCGCCGGCGTGGAGCTGACGAGCGCCTCGCGCGAGAGGAGGAGGTTGCGATTCGTCTGGACGGCGTCCGTCTTCTGCGCGTCGGGCCGGACGATCACCTTGCCGTGGAAGACGCCGCGCGACTTCCCGTCCAGGATCCCCTTGTAGAGCTGCCGGCTCGTGCAGTGGGGAGACGCGTGGTCCACCAGCGTGTGGTTGTCCAGGAGCTGCGTCCCCGACCCGACGAAGAGCCCGTTCAGGACGCTCTCCGCCCCCTCCGCCGCCAGCAACACGTTGATGTCGGTGCGCGCCAGGGCGCCGCCGAGCGCGAGGTTGTGCTGGGTGATGTTGGAGCCGCGCCCCTGCGACACCGCGATCGTGGCGACGTGGAACGCCGTGTCCGCCTCCCGCTGGACCTTGTAGTGATCCAGGATCGCGCCGGCCTGCGCCGCGATCTCCGTGACCGCGTTCGTGAAGGCGGGGAGCCCGGGGGCGCCGACGTACGTCTCGACGACGACGGCCTGGCTGCCGGACCCGGCCACGATGAGCACGCGGGGATGGCTGACGAGCGGGTCGCCGCCCGGCTCCGAGACGAACACGACGTGGATGGGCGCCTCGATGACGGCGCCGGGCGCGATCCGCACCACGGCCCCGTCGTCGAGGAACGCCGTGTTGAGCGCGGTGAACGGGTGCGCCGCGTCCGTCGCGACGCGCCCGAGGTGCGGCTCCAGCGCGGCCGCGTCCCGCGCGAGCGCCGTGCGGAGGCCGGAGAGCTGGAGGCCCGAGGTCCCGTCCACCGTGGAGAGCTCGGTCGCGAGCCGCCCGTTGACGAAGACGAGCTGCGGGTGGGGCGCGCCGGAGATGCGCGGCAGGGCCGTGGCGGAGGCGCCCGAGTCCTCCTCCGCGGCGCGACGGAAGGAGACTCGCGCGATCGGGGCGACGTTCGTGGACCGCCACGCCTCGTCCCGGTGGGAAGGGAATCCGATCGCGGCGAACCGGTCGATCGCGTCGCCGCGCAGGGTACGCACCCATGCGGGGTCCCCCGCGCGCGCCCGCTCGAACGATTCGAAGTCGGACCGGTAGAGGTCTCGTTCTTCGACGACGGCGGACATCAGGAGACTCGGGCCGGCTCCACGGCCGGCGCCGGTGGCTCCTTCTCGAGCCAGGCGTAGCCCCGCTCCTCGAGCTCCAGAGCCAGCTCCTTGCCGCCCTCGCGGACGATCTCACCCTCCACCAGCACGTGGAGGAAGTCGGGGACGATGTAGTTGAGCAGCCGCTGGTAGTGCGTCACGACGATCATCGAGCGCTCCGGGCTCCGCAGGGCGTTCACGCCGGCGGCGACGATCCGCAGGGCGTCGATGTCGAGGCCCGAGTCCGTCTCGTCGAGGATCGCGAGCGCCGGTTCGAGGATCGCCATCTGGAAGATCTCGTTGCGCTTTTTCTCGCCGCCGGAGAACCCCTCGTTGACGGGGCGCCGGACGAGATCCTCGTCGAGGTCCACGAGCCGCGCCTTCTCCTTCGTGAGCTGGATGAACTCCATGGCATCCAGCTCCTGCTGCCCGCGGTGTTTGCGGATCGCGTTGGCCGCGTTCTTCAGGAAGTAGATGTTCGAGACGCCCGGGATCTCGACGGGGTATTGGAACGCCAGAAAGACGCCCTCGCGCGCGCGGATCTCCGGCGCCATCGCGAGGAGGTTCTGCCCCCGGAAGAGGACCTCTCCCTGCGTGACGTCGTAGCCGGGCCGGCCGGCGAGGACGTGGGCGAGCGTGCTCTTCCCGGAGCCGTTGGGTCCCATGATCGCGTGGACCTCTCCGGCGTTTACCGTGAGGTTCACTCCGCGGAGAATCTGATTGCCCGCCACGGACGCGTGCAGGTTCCGAACCTGCAGCATCGGTTTGTCGTTGCCGTTCATGTCCTTATCCGACGCTCCCCTCGAGGCTCACGCCGAGGAGCTTCTGCGCCTCGACGGCGAACTCCATGGGGAGCTCCTTGAAGACGACCTTGCAGAAGCCGCTCACGATCATGTTCACGGCCTCCTCGGGCGAGATGCCGCGCTGCTGGAAGTAGAAGATCTGGTCCTCCCCGATCTTCGAGGTGGATGCCTCGTGCTCCATCTGCGCCGTCGAGTTGAGCACCTCGATGTACGGGAAGGTATGAGCCCCGCACTGGTCGCCGATGAGCAGCGAGTCGCACTGGGAGTAGTTGCGCGCGCCGTCCGCCTTCCCGAGGATCTTGACGAGGCCGCGGTACGTGTTCTGCCCGTGGCCGGCCGAGATGCCCTTGGACACGATCGTGGACTTCGTGTTCTTCCCGATGTGGATCATCTTCGTGCCCGTGTCGGCCTGCTGGTAGTTGTTCGTCAGCGCCACGGAGTAGAACTCGCCCACGGAGTCGTCCCCCTGCAGGATGCAGCTCGGGTACTTCCACGTGATCGCGGAGCCGGTCTCTACCTGCGTCCAGGAGATCTTCGAGCCCTTCCCGAGGCACTTGCCGCGCTTCGTGACGAAGTTGTAGATGCCCCCTTTGCCGTTCGCGTCGCCGGGGTACCAGTTCTGGACCGTCGAGTACTTGATCTCCGCGCGATCCAGGGCCACGAGCTCGACGACGGCCGCGTGGAGCTGGTTCTCGTCGCGGATCGGGGCCGTGCAGTTGTGAACCGCAAACCCCTTGACGAGGTAGCTATGCGGCTCCTGCTTCGTCTCGAAGTTGTAGACGTAGCCGTCGTACGCCTGTCGGGAGATCTTCCGGATCGGAACGAGGAAGTATCCGTCTCGCAGCTTCGCCCGGTGCGATCGGGTGTTCTCCGCGTGATAGATCGTGTACTTCTTCTTGTGGCGGACGACGTGGCCGTCCCGCATCGTTTCGTCGAACGCCTCACGGGCGTTGATGCAGGCGAAGATCCCCTGGCGGGCCATGAGCTCCTGGAGCTGAAAGGCGAGCTGGCGCGAGATCGTCGCGGCGCGGTTGACGGTCAGACGACCGATCCGCGAAACGCTCCCGTCCCCTTTGTAGTACGTCTCGAGAGCGCGCTTCTGGCGCTCCGGGGGAAGATCCATGACCGCCTTGCTGAACCGCTTGTGCTCCGCATACCGGCCACCGTGCTCCTCGCACAGGCGCCACAGGTCCTTCGAGTAGACGACGACGTAGGCGCCGTGACGCTTGGTGTCGTAGGTGATGGACGGATTCTTCCCGGTGACCCTCCGAATCAGCTCGCAGACTTCCGTGATGTTCTCGGTTTCGTGGCTTCCGAGGGAGAACTCTACGGCCTCGTATCCATTGAAGTGTGTGGCGCAGCCCTCGGCGACGTAGTAGCCGAGCAACGCGAGGAAATCGTCGGTCAGGCTCAGATCCTCTCGCTGGACCTGGTTGATCGGGAAAGCCAGGAGATCGCCCGCCTCCAACTCCCCCGCGGGCACGAACTCCGGTTCGGCCTCGGCGAGTCTCTCCGGCTTGATGTCGGGCCAGCGGCCATTGGCGCGCAGCGAACTGCGCACGCCCTCGCGGCGAATCGCGAGCACCGGATGCTCGGGCGTGAGCTGGAAACGATTCCCCGAGCTCATCGGGGTGATGTCCACGAGCTCGCCGCGGTAGCCGCGGCGCATGATCTTGCCGACCTGCGCCGCGCGCCCGGTGTGATCGAGGACTTCGTCGTGGAGCGCCACGTCGCGGATCGGTCGCACCGCGTCACCGCAGGAGACTTCCTCCCAGGCGGGGAGGCAGCCCTCCAGATAGCTGACGTACGCCCCCTCCTCCGCGATGATCAGCGTCCGCTCGAACTGCCCCGTGTTCGCGGAGTTGATCCGGAAGTAGGTGGAGAGCTCCATGGGGCAGCGGACGCCCTTGGGGATGTAGCAGAAGGATCCGTCCGAGAAGACGGCGGAGTTGAGCGTCGCGAAGTAGTTGTCGGAGTAGGGGACGACGGAGCCCAGGTACTTCCGGATGAGCTCGGGGTGATGCTTCACCGCCTCGGAGAAGGAGCAGAAAATCACGCCGACCTCGGCGAGCTTCTCGCGGAACGTGGTCGCGACGGACACGGAGTCGAAGACGGCGTCCACGGCGACGCCCGCCAGCTTGGCGCGCTCCCGCAGGGGGATCCCGAGCTTCTCGTAGGTCTCCAGCAGCTTCGGGTCCACGTCCTCGAGGCTCTTGGGCGCGTTCGCCGTGCTCTTGGGCGCCGCGTAATAGACGATCGACTGGTAGTCGATCGGCGGGTAATGGACGTTCTGCCAGTCCGGCTCCTTCATAGTCAGCCAGTGGCGGTACGCCTTCAGCCGCCACTCGAGCATGAACTCGGGCTCGTTCTTCTTGGCGGAGATGACGCGGATCACGTCCTCGTTCAGGCCGGGCGGGACCGATTCGGACTCGATGTCCGTGACAAAGCCGGCCGTGTACTCACGGTTGGTGAACTCGAGGACCTGGGCGTTCTGGGCGGTCATTCGTACTCCTGGAAAGCTCGTTCGACAGCCGGAGAATATGTAATCTATACGGATAAGTCAACTTTGCTCGGAGACTAAGTATTCCTACTTGCAACAATTACCGCGCTCGATTCTCAGGGCGTGCGAGAATCCTCCATGCCTGTCGCCGACCCGGCAAACGCGTCTCTCACCGGCGCGAGCCTCCTCCTGATGGCGGGAGGAGATCCCGAAGCCAGCCGCGGGCTGGAGGGTGTCGCGGCCGGTCACGGGCTCGACGTGGCCATGCTCCGGATCCAGGCTTCTTCCCCTTTCCTGTCGCTCATCGGCCGTGGGGACGCCCGCCGGATGTCGGGGGCGGCGGACGCGCTGCGCGCCGGAGGTCTCCTGTGCGCCGCGGTCCCGGAGAGCGAGGCCCGCGGGTTGCCGCGGCTCCAGATCGCCGGCGGGGTCGCGCCCGAAGGCTCCGGGGCGGTGCTGCGGGTCCACGGGAAGCCGGCCGGCCCTCCGCCGGGCGTCCCGCTGCTCTTCGTCTTCGGCGACCTCGGCCGCGAGGAGGGTCTCCCCGAGCCGTCGGCGCCGCGGCCCTCGGACACGCTGCGCCAGCGCATCCTCCGCGCCGTCTTCCCGGTCGTCGACGTCGTCTGGAACGAGGGGCGCATTCGGGTGGCCCTGCGCACCATGACGTGGCGCGGGTTGCCGGGGTTCTCGCCCTCGGCACCGACGAACTTCCTCCACCTCCTGGAGGTGCTCGCCGAGCGGTCCGCGGGGGCTGTCCTGGACCTCGGATACCGCGGGCAGGACCTCGCGGTCGAGCCCGGCCCCGGATCCCCCGAGACGCTGGAGGGCTGCGACGCCGCGACCGCGGTGCTCTTCGACCGCTACGCGTCCGCGGCCGCCGTCGCGTGGCGGCACGGCCTCTATCCCGCGTCGGCGCCCGGGCGCCGACGCGGGATAGAGGCCGTGCCGCCACGCGACGGCGGCCGCGGACGCGTAGCGGTCGAAGAGCACCGCGGTCGCGGCGTCGCAGCCCTCCAGCGTCTCGGGGGATCCGGGGCCGGGCTCGACCGCGAGGTCCTGCCCGCGGTATCCGAGGTCCAGGACAGCCCCCGCGGACCGCTCGGCGAGCACCTCCAGGAGGTGGAGGAAGTTCGTCGGTGCCGAGGGCGAGAACCCCGGCAACCCGCGCCACGTCATGGTGCGCAGGGCCACCCGAATGCGCCCCTCGTTCCAGACGACGTCGACGACCGGGAAGACGGCGCGGAGGATGCGCTGGCGCAGCGTGTCCGAGGGCCGCGGCGCCGACGGCTCGGGGAGACCCTCCTCGCGGCCGAGGTCGCCGAAGACGAAGAGCAGCGGGACGCCCGGCGGAGGGCCGGCCGGCTTCCCGTGGACCCGCAGCACCGCCCCGGAGCCTTCGGGCGCGACCCCGCCGGCGATCTGGAGCCGCGGCAACCCGCGGGCCTCGCTCTCCGGGACCGCGGCGCACAGGAGACCTCCGGCGCGCAGCGCGTCCGCCGCCCCCGACATCCGGCGGGCGTCCCCACGGCCGATGAGCGACAGGAAAGGGGAAGAAGCCTGGATCCGGAGCATGGCCACGTCGAGCCCGTGACCGGCCGCGACACCCTCCAGCCCGCGGCTGGCTTCGGGATCTCCTCCCGCCATCAGGAGGAGGCTCGCGCCGGTGAGAGACGCGTTTGCCGGGTCGGCGACAGGCATGGAGGATTCTCGCACGCCCTGAGAATCGAGCGCGGTAATTGTTGCAAGTAGGAATACTTAGTCTCCGAGCAAAGTTGACTTATCCGTATAGATTACATATTCTCCGGCTGTCGAACGAGCTTTCCAGGAGTACGAATGACCGCCCAGAACGCCCAGGTCCTCGAGTTCACCAACCGTGAGTACACGGCCGGCTTTGTCACGGACATCGAGTCCGAATCGGTCCCGCCCGGCCTGAACGAGGACGTGATCCGCGTCATCTCCGCCAAGAAGAACGAGCCCGAGTTCATGCTCGAGTGGCGGCTGAAGGCGTACCGCCACTGGCTGACTATGAAGGAGCCGGACTGGCAGAACGTCCATTACCCGCCGATCGACTACCAGTCGATCGTCTATTACGCGGCGCCCAAGAGCACGGCGAACGCGCCCAAGAGCCTCGAGGACGTGGACCCGAAGCTGCTGGAGACCTACGAGAAGCTCGGGATCCCCCTGCGGGAGCGCGCCAAGCTGGCGGGCGTCGCCGTGGACGCCGTCTTCGACTCCGTGTCCGTCGCGACCACGTTCCGCGAGAAGCTCGCCGAGGTCGGCGTGATTTTCTGCTCCTTCTCCGAGGCGGTGAAGCATCACCCCGAGCTCATCCGGAAGTACCTGGGCTCCGTCGTCCCCTACTCCGACAACTACTTCGCGACGCTCAACTCCGCCGTCTTCTCGGACGGATCCTTCTGCTACATCCCCAAGGGCGTCCGCTGCCCCATGGAGCTCTCCACCTACTTCCGGATCAACTCCGCGAACACGGGGCAGTTCGAGCGGACGCTGATCATCGCGGAGGAGGGGGCGTACGTCAGCTATCTGGAGGGCTGCCTCCCCGCCTGGGAGGAAGTCTCCTGCGGTGACGCGGTGCGACCGATCCGCGACGTGGCGCTCCACGACGAAGTCCTCGATCACACCGGGCGCGCGGCGCAGGTCGGCAAGATCATGCGCCGCGGCTACCGCGGCGAGCTCGTGGACATCACCCCGATGAGCTCGGGGAATCGTTTCCAGCTCACGCCCGAGCATCCGGTGCTCGCGATTCGCCGCGAGGGCGTGCGCAGTTCGCTGCGCGCCAATGGCCGCTGGCCCGACATCAAGCCGGAGAGACTCGCCGAGGCCGAACCGGAGTTCGTGCCCGCGGGGGAGTTGGAGGCGGGCGATCTCCTGGCTTTCCCGATCAACCAGGTCCAGCGAGAGGATCTGAGCCTGACCGACGATTTCCTCGCGTTGCTCGGCTACTACGTCGCCGAGGGCTGCGCCACACACTTCAATGGATACGAGGCCGTAGAGTTCTCCCTCGGAAGCCACGAAACCGAGAACATCACGGAAGTCTGCGAGCTGATTCGGAGGGTCACCGGGAAGAATCCGTCCATCACCTACGACACCAAGCGTCACGGCGCCTACGTCGTCGTCTACTCGAAGGACCTGTGGCGCCTGTGCGAGGAGCACGGTGGCCGGTATGCGGAGCACAAGCGGTTCAGCAAGGCGGTCATGGATCTTCCCCCGGAGCGCCAGAAGCGCGCTCTCGAGACGTACTACAAAGGGGACGGGAGCGTTTCGCGGATCGGTCGTCTGACCGTCAACCGCGCCGCGACGATCTCGCGCCAGCTCGCCTTTCAGCTCCAGGAGCTCATGGCCCGCCAGGGGATCTTCGCCTGCATCAACGCCCGTGAGGCGTTCGACGAAACGATGCGGGACGGCCACGTCGTCCGCCACAAGAAGAAGTACACGATCTATCACGCGGAGAACACCCGATCGCACCGGGCGAAGCTGCGAGACGGATACTTCCTCGTTCCGATCCGGAAGATCTCCCGACAGGCGTACGACGGCTACGTCTACAACTTCGAGACGAAGCAGGAGCCGCATAGCTACCTCGTCAAGGGGTTTGCGGTTCACAACTGCACGGCCCCGATCCGCGACGAGAACCAGCTCCACGCGGCCGTCGTCGAGCTCGTGGCCCTGGATCGCGCGGAGATCAAGTACTCGACGGTCCAGAACTGGTACCCCGGCGACGCGAACGGCAAAGGGGGCATCTACAACTTCGTCACGAAGCGCGGCAAGTGCCTCGGGAAGGGCTCGAAGATCTCCTGGACGCAGGTAGAGACCGGCTCCGCGATCACGTGGAAGTACCCGAGCTGCATCCTGCAGGGGGACGACTCCGTGGGCGAGTTCTACTCCGTGGCGCTGACGAACAACTACCAGCAGGCCGACACGGGCACGAAGATGATCCACATCGGGAAGAACACGAAGTCCACGATCGTGTCCAAGGGCATCTCGGCCGGCCACGGGCAGAACACGTACCGCGGCCTCGTCAAGATCCTCGGGAAGGCGGACGGCGCGCGCAACTACTCCCAGTGCGACTCGCTGCTCATCGGCGACCAGTGCGGGGCTCATACCTTCCCGTACATCGAGGTGCTCAACTCGACGGCGCAGATGGAGCACGAGGCATCCACCTCGAAGATCGGGGAGGACCAGATCTTCTACTTCCAGCAGCGCGGCATCTCGCCCGAGGAGGCCGTGAACATGATCGTGAGCGGCTTCTGCAAGGTCGTCTTCAAGGAGCTCCCCATGGAGTTCGCCGTCGAGGCGCAGAAGCTCCTCGGCGTGAGCCTCGAGGGGAGCGTCGGATAAGGACATGAACGGCAACGACAAACCGATGCTGCAGGTTCGGAACCTGCACGCGTCCGTGGCGGGCAATCAGATTCTCCGCGGAGTGAACCTCACGGTAAACGCCGGAGAGGTCCACGCGATCATGGGACCCAACGGCTCCGGGAAGAGCACGCTCGCCCACGTCCTCGCCGGCCGGCCCGGCTACGACGTCACGCAGGGAGAGGTCCTCTTCCGGGGGCAGAACCTCCTCGCGATGGCGCCGGAGATCCGCGCGCGCGAGGGCGTCTTTCTGGCGTTCCAATACCCCGTCGAGATCCCGGGCGTCTCGAACATCTACTTCCTGAAGAACGCGGCCAACGCGATCCGCAAACACCGCGGGCAGCAGGAGCTGGATGCCATGGAGTTCATCCAGCTCACGAAGGAGAAGGCGCGGCTCGTGGACCTCGACGAGGATCTCGTCCGGCGCCCCGTCAACGAGGGGTTCTCCGGCGGCGAGAAAAAGCGCAACGAGATCTTCCAGATGGCGATCCTCGAACCGGCGCTCGCGATCCTCGACGAGACGGACTCGGGCCTCGACATCGACGCCCTGCGGATCGTCGCCGCCGGCGTGAACGCCCTGCGGAGCCCGGAGCGCTCGATGATCGTCGTGACGCACTACCAGCGGCTGCTCAACTACATCGTCCCCGACTTCCTCCACGTGCTGGTGGAGGGTGAGATCGTCCGCGAGGGCGGCAAGGAGCTGGCTCTGGAGCTCGAGGAGCGGGGCTACGCCTGGCTCGAGAAGGAGCCACCGGCGCCGGCCGTGGAGCCGGCCCGAGTCTCCTGATGTCCGCCGTCGTCGAAGAACGAGACCTCTACCGGTCCGACTTCGAATCGTTCGAGCGGGCGCGCGCGGGGGACCCCGCATGGGTGCGTACCCTGCGCGGCGACGCGATCGACCGGTTCGCCGCGATCGGATTCCCTTCCCACCGGGACGAGGCGTGGCGGTCCACGAACGTCGCCCCGATCGCGCGAGTCTCCTTCCGTCGCGCCGCGGAGGAGGACTCGGGCGCCTCCGCCACGGCCCTGCCGCGCATCTCCGGCGCGCCCCACCCGCAGCTCGTCTTCGTCAACGGGCGGCTCGCGACCGAGCTCTCCACGGTGGACGGGACCTCGGGCCTCCAGCTCTCCGGCCTCCGCACGGCGCTCGCGCGGGACGCGGCCGCGCTGGAGCCGCACCTCGGGCGCGTCGCGACGGACGCGGCGCACCCGTTCACCGCGCTCAACACGGCGTTCCTCGACGACGGGGCCGTGGTGCGGATCGCGCCCGGCGCCGTCATCGAGGCGCCCATCCACGTCGTGTTCGTCTCGGAGCCGGGCGGCGACCCGCTCGTCAGCCATCCCCGCGTGCTCATCGTGGCCGGGTCCGGCAGCCAGGCCGTCGTCGTCGAGACGTACGTCGGCGCCCCCGGGCTCCCCGCCTTCACGAACGCGGTCACGGAGATCGCGGCGCAGGCCGGCGCGATCCTGGATCACTACAAGGTCCAGCGGGAGGCGGACACGGCGTTCCACGTCGCCACGATCGCGGTGTCGCAGGGGCGCGGCTCCAACATCACCCAGCACAACCTCGCGCTCGGCGGCGCCCTGGCGCGCACCGACATCAACGTGTTGCTGGCGGCGGAGGGGGCGGAGAGCGTCCTGAACGGGCTCTTCGTCGGGTCGGGGACGCAGCTCCTGGACAACCACACGCTGGTGGACCACGCGTCTCCCCACTGCACGAGCCGGCAGCTCTACAAGGGGATCCTGGACGGGAAGTCGCGCGGCGTCTTCCACGGCAAGGTGATCGTCCGGCCCGACGCGCAGAAGACGGACGCCGTCCAGACGAATCGCAACCTCCTCCTCTCGCGCGAGGCGCTCGTCAGCTCCACGCCGGCGCTGGAGATCCGCGCGGACGACGTGAAGTGCCGGCACGGCTCGACGATCGGCCAGCTCGACCCGCTCGCGCTCTTCTACCTCCGGTCCCGCGGCATCGCGGAGGCGGACGCTCGGGCGCTCCTCGTGTACGGCTTCGCGGCGGACGTCACGGGGCGCATCCGGATCCCGGCGATCCGCGAGGGGATCGAGGCGTTCCTCGGCCTGCGGCTGCCCGGCGCCGCCGGCGCCCGGGAGCTCGCGTGAGCACGGCGCTCCCCCTGTCCCAGACCGCGCCCGAACCGCGAGCCGAGGCGGCGGTCCCGCCCTTCGACGTCGAGAGGATCCGCGCCGACTTCCCGATCCTCGCGCAGCAGTTCCGCGGCAAGCCGCTCGTCTACCTCGACAACGCGGCGACGACGCAGAAGCCCACGCTCGTCATCGAGGCGGAGGCGGACGTTTACCGCCGGTACTACGCCAACGTGCACCGCGGGGTGCACCGGCTCTCCGTGGAATCCACGGAGGCCTACGAGGCCGTGCGGGAGAAGGCGCGCGGCTTCATCAACGCGCGAGAGACGCGGGAGGTCGTCTTCGTGCGCGGCACGACGGAGGCGATCAACCTGGTCGCGCAGACCTTCGGGCGCCGGAACGTGAGAGCCGGCGACGAGGTGCTCATCTCCGCGCTGGAGCACCACTCGAACATCGTCCCGTGGCAGCTCCTCTGCGAGGAGAAGGGCGCGACGCTGCGCGTGGCGCCGATCAACCTGTCCGGCGAGGTCGAGCTCGACGAGCTGGAGCGGCTGCTGGGCCCGAAGACGCGAATTCTCGCGATTTCCCACGTCTCGAACGCGCTCGGCACCGTCAACCCGATCCAGCGCATCGCCGCGATGGCGCACGCGCGGGGGATCCCCGTGCTCGTGGACGGTGCACAGGCCGTCGCGCGCATGCCCGTGGACGTGCAGGACCTCGGGTGCGACTTCTACGCGTTCTCCAGCCACAAGCTGTACGGCCCGACGGGGATCGGCGTGCTCTGGGGCCGGGAGGAGCTCCTCGACGCGATGCCCCCGTACCAGGGCGGCGGCGACATGATCCGCTCCGTCACCTTCGCGAAGACGACCTACAACGTCCTCCCCTACAAGTTCGAGGCGGGGACGCCGAACATCGCGGGCGGGATCGGCTTCGGCGCGGCGATCGACTACGTCCGCCGCGTCGGGATCGAGAGCATCCAGCGGCACGAGGACGATCTGCTCGCCCACACTACGGGGCGGCTCGCCGAGATCCCCGGGGTCCGGCTGATCGGGACGGCGCGGGAGCGGGCTGCCGTGGCGTCCTTCGTCGTGGATGGCGTCCACCCGCACGACATCGGCACCGTGCTCGACTCCATGGGCATCGCGGTGCGGACGGGCCACCACTGCGCGCAGCCCGTCATGGAGTTCTTCGGCGTTCCGGCCACGGCCCGCGCGTCGCTCGGCATGTACAACACGCGCGGCGAGATCGAGGCTCTGGGTCGGGGCGTGGAAGAGGTCATAAGGATGTTCCGCTGATGTCGTCCGAGCTGCGCGACCTCTACCAGGAGGTCATCCTGGACCACTCGAAGACGCCGCGGAACTTCGGCGAGCTCGAGGGGGCGAACCGGAAGGCGGAGGGGTACAACCCCCTCTGCGGCGACCGCGAGACCGTGTTCCTGCTCCTCGACGGCGACGTCCTCCGCGAGGTGCGCTTCCGAGGCGCCGGATGCGCCATCTCCACGGCATCCGCGTCGATGATGACGGAGAGCGTGAAGGGGAAGACGCGCGCGGAGGCGGACGCGCTGTTCGAGCGGTTCCACGGCCTGATCACCGGGCAGGGCGACGGCGCCCGGGGTGGGCCGCCGCTCGGCAAGCTCGAGGTCTTCTCGGGCGTGCGCGAATACCCCGTGCGCGTGAAGTGCGCGACGCTGCCCTGGCACACGTTGAAGGCGGCGCTCGACGGGGCGGAGGAGCCGGTCTCCACGGAGCTTTCCGAGGGACCCAAGGCGGAGAGCGGAGGAGCTTAAATTCATGCGCATGAACAAGCAGACCGTGCTGACGCGGGACGTCGCGGCGGCCGAGATCCCGTCCGGGATTCCCATCACGCTGAAGACGGGGGACGCCGTGGCGATCACGCAGTCCCTCGGCGGCTCCTACACCGTCCTGACTGGCACCGGATACATGGCGCGCGTGGACGGGAAGGACGCGGACGCGCTCGGCGAAGAGATGGCCGTGCGCGACCCGAACGCGGACGCCGGCAAGACCACGCAGGAGCTCGCGTGGGACCAGCTCAAGACCTGCTTCGACCCCGAGATCCCGGTCAACATCGTGGACCTGGGCCTCGTCTACAAGTGCGAGGTCACTCCGATGCCCGAGGGAGAGGGCGAAAAGGCGGAGGTCCGCTTCACGCTGACGGCGCCCGGCTGCGGCATGGGGGACGTGCTGCGCGAGGACGTGAAGGGGAAGCTGCTCGCCGTGCCGGGGATCAAGGAAGCGGACGTGCAGGTGATCTTCGACCCGCCCTGGAGCATGGGGATGATGTCGGAAGCGGCGAAGCTGCAGATGGGGATCCTCTGAGGAGGGGCGCATGAGACTGAGCTCGACGGAGGAATACGGGCTGCGGTGCCTGCTGCAGCTCGGCCGCAAGGGGCCGGGCGCGAGCGTGACGATCCCGGAGCTCTCGCGCACGGAAGGGATCTCCCAGGCGCACGTCGCGAAGATGATGCGCCTGCTGCGCCGCGGCGGCTTCGTCGCCTCGACGCGGGGCCAGTCGGGGGGCTACGCGCTGGCGCGGCCGGCGGAGCAGATCGCGATCGGCGACGTTCTGGCTGTTCTGGGCGGGCGGCTCTTCGACTCGGACTTCTGCGGCAGCCACCCGGGCGTGTCGGGCCTCTGCGCGCACATGGGCGACTGCTCGATCCGGACCGTGTGGCGGACCCTGCAGCGAGCGGTCGACGCGGTGCTCGGGGCGCTCACGCTGAAGGACCTCCTCCGCCGCGAGCCGGAGATGAACGCCTGGGCGAGCGCACGCGACAAGAGCCTGCCGACCTACTCACCGCACGTGTAGCTGAACCAGGCCGCGGGGCCGGGGACTTCGACCGCTTCTATCCCATCTGTATTTCGGTCGGGACCTCTGGATTCATCAACGACGCGCCACCGTCCGCGTAGATCACCTGCCCCGTGATCCAGCTGGCTTTCTCCGAGCAGAAAAGCGAAACCACGTTCCCGACGTCTTCCGGCGTGCCGAGCCTTCCCATCGGTGTCCAACCGCGCACGTGCCAATCCCGGATGAGTTGCTGGGCCTGCTCGGGCAGTGTGTTCAGGACGCTGTCTTCCGTCCATCCAGGGCTGATCGCATTTACCGTGATGCCGCGCTTCGCGACCGCGACCGCCAGGTAGCGGACGAGCGACTCCATGGCCGCCTTCGCGGAGCCCATGCCGACCCAGGGCTGCAGCCCGCCCGTACGGCTCCCTTCGGCATAAGTGATCGCGAAGATCCTGCCTCCATCGTCCATGAAGGGAATCGCCTCGCGTGCGCCGATGAGGAACGCCTTCGCCTGAGAATCGAACGCCGCGTCCCATTGCTCCAACGTGATTTCCAGCGGCGATTGAAAAAAGGCGGGGACCTCGGGCCGCGCGTTGCTGACGAAGGTGTTCAGCCTCCCAAACTCCGTCTTCACCTTCCGAAACATGCTCGTGATCTGGTCCGGCTGAGTCACGTCGGCCTGCACGAGGATCCCATCGGACCCGCGCTTGCGGACTTGGGCGAGGGTCTCCTTCGCCGCAGCCTCATTCTGGTAGTAGTGGATCGCGACCTTGACGTGACTTTCCGCCAGCGCCAGCGCAATGCCTCTCCCGATACCACGAGAACTGCCAGTGATCAGTGCGTGTCTTTCAGCAGGCGCCATGGGAACCTCCTCGGTTGTGCGGTCTAACTACCTACGTGTCAGCGGCGGGCCGCGTCTCCTGGCTGACCGAGGATTCAAAGAGTCACTGCGGAAGCTTGGCCGCGAGGACTTCGACCTTCTCGATGACAGGCGGCTGCGAAAGGAGCTCCGGAGCCTTGGCCATGAGCGCGGCGGCGACTTTGCCTGAGAGGTGGGCTTGCCGACCCGATTCGTCCGGGAAGGCGTCGAAGATCCCAAAAGTCGAGGGCCCGAGCTTGATGGCGAACCAGGCGGTCGTGCCGGGCTCCTCCTGGACAATCGCCAGGCCTCCACGAAGAAAGCTTGCGACCTCGGCCTCCTTCCCAGGTTTTGCTTCCAATCGAACCAGCAGCGCCACATTCACCATGCCGTGTCTCCTTTCGCTTCGCTCAACCATCATGACTTAGAGACCTGTTCCGTCGACACACCCTAATCGCGAGGATGGGGGCCGGTCTGCCAATCAGTACTCTCCAGTTTACCTATTTGTAGACCTGCCCCTATTCCCCTTCCACACGAAGATTGCCCGTCACCTTGCGGTGCCTCGCCACGCATCCAAGATCTGCGGCCGTGCGGCCTCATCGGCCCTCAGCTCACGCTGCCAAGCGCGCTCACTCGTCGTCAACGTGCCCTCCTGAGCGGCAAGAACCAGAAACAATGAAGCAAGGCCATCCCAGTGCTTCGGCTCGCCGAACTTACCACGCACACGCTGACCTGGCCTTTCACCAATGTAGTGCTCGGCCGGGCGGCTGTTCTTGCGTGCATTGCACTTGTTGCAAGCCGTAGCGAAGTTGCTCTCCTCCTGACTCCCGCCCCCTGCAAAAGATGCAAAAGGGGTCAACCGTGCATTGTTGAGGCATCCCTAGATACTGCACGGTTGACCCCTACTGCAGGTCCGCCCGAGCGAACGGGAGGGCAGCGATCCTCTGCAACGGCATACAGACGGCGGTGCCATAAGGAGCCTGACGCAGATTACCTAGCCACAACGTTGAAGAGGTACACGTAGGAGATTGCAAACGTCAAGAGATAAAGAATCGCGCTCACGAGGAAATAAGCTCTGGTGTTGGCGAGGGAGAGCCGCTAGGGCACTGCAAAAGGGGTCAACCGGGCATTGTTGAGGCATCCCTAGATACTGCACGGTTGACCCCTACTGCACTCCTAGCCCGACGCTCGTCCCACCCCCTACCCTGGTGGAGCCAGCCGTGCCTGAACCGCGTCGACGATCTGTCGGCCCGACGGCAGAACGCCCAATGCGGCCAGCGCGCCTCCGTCGATCATAACTTTTCCGTCCACGAGAACCTTGAACTCACCATAGCGGCCGCGAACCATATCGACCTCGGTTCCCAGCTCTTTGCGAATGCGTGCCGCCACACGGACGGCATGTACCCCCGAGATTCAATACGCGCAATAGCGAAACGCGATTCTCGCCATAAGGCCCTCCTATCACTTCGCCGCTGCTGCAGCGTCTTCTTCCTCTTCCCGCCAGAAGAACGCCGGCAGTGGGCGCTCGTGCGGCCACTCCTGGCGCAGCGTCGCCCCGTCGTAGAGCTCGCCGTTTTTCATCACCCACTTCACCTGGGCGGTCGCCTTGATGTCCTCCAGCGGGTTGCCGTCCAGCACCACGAGGTCCGCGAGCTTGCCCGCCTCGATCGACCCGAGGTCCGGGGCGAAGCCGATCTTGTCCGCCCCCAGGATCGTCGCCGCCCGGAGCGCCTCCATCGGGCTCATCGCCGCCTTCTCCCCCGTCTTCGCGCCGCCCTCACCCGCCATGGCCCAGAGCTCCCAGTGCACGCCGAGCCCCTGAAGCTGTCCGTGCGCCCCGAGCGACACGTTGCCCCCCGCCCGCATGATCTTCGCCACGCCGCGCGCGACGGTCGGGAAGTGGTACTCCTCGGGGTTGATCCAGGGATGCCGGCGCGCCAGGGGGTCCAGCGTCCGGTGCGGCACGAACCGGTTGAGCTTCGGGTCGTCGTGCGGGTTCGCCGTCTGCCAGTAATAGAGCTCGCCCCACGGCCCTCCGTACGCGACGAGCAGCGTCGGCGTGTAGTGCGTCTTCGATCTCGCGATGAGCTGCACGTAGTCCTCCCGCAGCTCGACGGGGAGCGCGTGCTCGAAGGCCGTGTAGCCGTCGATCGCCATGGTCAAGTCCGTGTGCATCTCGCCTGCGCCCTCGGCCGTCAGCAGCATCTTCTGCTCCCGGCACGCCTCGGCGAACCAGAGCCGCTGCTCGCGCCGCGGCTGCTGGTACACCTTGATCATCCGCGCGCCGTACGCCTTCATCCGCCGCACCTGCCGCCGCGCGTCGTCCTGGTCGTTGACGTCCGCAAAGATGTCCGCCTGCTGCCCGCCGTAGAGCACGTCACCCGAGGAGTAGACGCGCGGCCCCAGCATCAGCCCCGTTTCGACCATCTCCCCCTGCGCGAACACGTCGAGCGAGGGCGCCGAGGGGTCATAAACGGTCGTCACGCCGTAGGCGAGGTTCGCCGCGTACTCCCACTTCGTCTCCGGGAAGAGCTCGAAGCCCGAGTAGTGCAGGTGGGCGTGCGTGTCGATGAGGCCCGGGATGATCGTCTTACCCGACGCGTCGAAGCTGCGCGCGTTCGCCGGGACGGCGACCTTCCCGGACGGCCCGACCGCGGCGATGCGGTTGCCCGTGATGACGACGTCCGCGCTCTCGAGGACTTCGTCCCCCTTCATCGTGATCACGCGCGCGCCTTTCAACACGAGCGACCCCTCCGGCACGGGGCGCGGCATGGTCAGCCGGATCGTCACCGCCTGTGACTTCGGGACCCGCAGCTCTCCCTCGTCGTCCGCGTCCTTCTCGTCCGCCCCGGCCTTCTTCGGCTTCGCGTCCGCCGTCTTCTTCTTCGCCTCCGCCCGGCGCTTCTGGTCCTCCACGAACTGGATCGCGGCGGAGACGGGCAGCCGGTGGAACGTGTTCGCCAGGCCCCAGGTGATCGTCTTCCCGCCGTCCGCCCAGCCCACATAGCCGCCCGCCTCGTCCGAGAGGCGCCACACGGGAACGGCGCCCTCCTTCAGCCCGACCTCGGGCGGCTCCGCCGTCTGGATCGGCGGGAGCGCGGTGACGTACACGTTGTCTCGCGACGTGAAGACGACCCACTGCCCGTCGGGGGACGGCACCACGTCGCCGACGGCGGGGAACTTGAGGTGCTTCTTCTTATCCGTGCCGTCCAGGCGTACGGAGACGAGGAGGTTGCGCGGCGGGTCCGTCGGCTTCTCGGGCTCGACGGGGTCGCGGAGGTAGATCCGCGTGCCGTCCGGGCTGAAGAACGCCTGCGGGTGGAACTTGAAGGTGTCCGCCAGCTTGACGGACGTCACGTAGTGCGTCTCGCCCCCGTTCGCGTCGATCCAGCGGACCTCGAAGAACTCCTCCTCCTCCGGCTGCTGCCCCCGCAACTCGAGCCCGGACCCGCGGACGAAGACGAGGCGATCGCCCTTCGGCGACCAGGCGGGATTGGCGTAATGCCCCGCGGCGCGCGTGAGCCGGACGGGCGCGCCGCTTCCGTCGGGGACCGGCGCCTTCCAGACTCCGCCCCCCTCCGCGTCCGTCCACGTCACGTAGGCCACCCACTTCCCGTCGGGAGAGAACGTGGGCGCGTACTCGCGGGCGGGCACGCCCGCTCCGTCTCCCGTCAGCCGGCGCGGCGCGCCCTTCGCCTGCCCCTTCTCGACTTCCTGGAGGTAGACGCGTCCGAACGCGTCGAACGCGATCCACTTCCCGTCGGCGGACTGGTTCGGCCACCGCAGGATGCGGGCCGACACGGGGCCCGTCGGCACCCGATCCTGCCAGGCGACCCGCGGCGCCAGCGACTGCTCGACTCTCGCCGTGAAGGGGATCTCCGCCATCTGGCGCGACGCGAGGTCGAGACGCACGATCTTGCCGTGGTTCGAGAAGACGACGCTCTTGCCGTCCGGCGTGAACGCGTAGCCGGGCCAGAGGTCCATCTGCGCGAAGCCTTCCTGCTCGTCCCGCGTGACCCCGCGCGCGAGGATTCGCTCCCCGCCGGACTCGAGGTCCCGGGCGACGAGCACCGTCTCGTTGTCCCGGCGGCTCGCGAAGACGAGCGTCTTCCCGTCCGGCGACGCGGCGGGGCGCACGGCGCCCCCGAACCCGGAGGTCAGGGGGAAGGTCTCCCCCGTCGCTCGGTCGACGCGGTAGATCTGCCAGAGGCCCTGCGAGAGGTCCGGAATGTAGTTGAAACGCCCCTCGCGGCCGGAGAAGTAGATGTGGCGGCCGTCGCGCGACGGCGCGGCTCCGGAGGCGTTGTTGACGTCGTCCGGGTCCGTGAGCTTGATGCCGCCGCCGCCGTTGCGGTGGTACATCCAGAGCTCGACGGGCGGGATCCCCGCGCGCTTGCTCTCCTCCTTGCGCGCGACGAGGTACGTCCCCTCGGGCGTCCACGCGGCGCCGCGCACGTACGCGTCCTTCTCCGACGTCAGCGCGCGGGCGTTGCTACCGTTCGCGTCCATGAGCCAGAGGTTCTCCATGCCGCCGCGGTCGCTCGTGAAGGCGATCGTGCGGCCGTCCGGGGAGTACCGGGGGTGGTAGTCGAACGCCGGCCCCTTCGTCAGAGCGCGGGCGGTCCCCCCGGCGATCGGAAGCGTGTAGATGTCGCCGAGCAGGTCGAACAGCAGGGACTGCCCGTCCGGCGCGACGTCGATGGACATCCAGGTTCCCTCGCGCGCCTCGAAGGAAACGGTGCGCGCGTCGGTTCGGGGTACGTTGACGTCGGCCGCGGCGTCCTTCTTCCTGGCGCCTTTCTCCGGAGGAGGCAGCGCGGAGAGGCCAGCCGCGCACACGAGCGCGGCGAGAAGGGCGAAGGGACCGGCGGCACGGCGGAGTCGCGTCGGCATGAGGAATGGCCTCCTGAAAGGAGGCGAAGTTTATCGCCGCGGGCGGCGCCCGGTGGGGGTTAACGCGAGCTAAAGCCTGCGGTCCTTGCCGAAGACCGAGAACCGCCCGGTCCGGTCGTACGGGACCTGGAAGGTCCTGTTCTTCGCGGAGACAGTCACCTCGCCGGTGACCCCGTAACCAACCGTCCCGTCCCGGAGCACCTCGGTCCCGAGTCCGGACAGCCGGGTCAAGTCGAGCGTCAGGGGGATGCGGAGCGTGCCGGTGCTCTGCGCGTCCACAGCGAGCGGGGAGGTCGTTTCGCCCCGTCCGAGCCGGACCGACTCCAGCGTCAGGTCGTAGGTCACTCGGTCCAGGCCGAACCCGAAGGAGTTCGGGTTGTAGACATCTATTAAGAGGTCGAAGCTCGCGCCCCCGAGGCCGATGGAGTAAACCTCGATTCCACGGAAAGTGATTTCCGGGCGCTTGAAGGTCGCCATGGCGAGCGTCTGGCATCCGACGGCCGAGAGCAGGCAGGTGGTCGCGACGAGCGCGGCCATTGCGGGGAGGAGCCTTGCGAGGCGGGGAGCGCGTGGATGCCGCTGTTCCTGGGTCACGGTGGGACACCCCTGCAAGTGTCGGACCGGCGTATCGTGCCGTCGTGAGGATCCTCTTCCTCGCCGCCGAGGCCGCCCCCCTGGTCAAGGTCGGGGGCCTGGGCGACGTGGCGGGGTCGCTCCCGAAGGCCCTCCGCGCGCTCGGCCACGACGTCCGCGTCGTCATCCCGGGCTACGGTGCGATCGACTGGCCGCGCTACAAGCCCGAGCTGCGCACGACCTTCCCCGTCCCACACCGGGGCGGCGCGCAGGTCGCCGAGATCTACGAGACGGCGGCCGACGGCGACCCGGTCTTTCTGGTCACGGGCCCGCCGATCCCGATGGACCGGCGCGTGTACGGGTCCGGGATCGAGGAGGACGGGCCGAAGTTCATCTTTTTCTCGCTCGCGGCCCTCTGGTCGTGCCAGGCGCTCGGTTGGAAGCCGGACGTCGTGCACGCCCACGACTTCCACGCGGGCGCCGCGGCGTACTGGCTCGGCACGGAGGGGCGACGCAACGACTACTACCGCACCGTGGCGTCTCTCTTCACGATCCACAACCTGCCGTACATGGGGACGGACGCCGCGCCCTTCCTCGCCGACTACGGCCTGGAGAAGTCCGGGGCCGTCGGCGCGCCCCCGGACTGGGCGCGCGACTCGCTCCTGGCGCTCGCTCTGCTGCACGCGGACCGCCTGAGCACCGTGTCGCCGACCTACGCGCGGGAGATCCTGGGCGCGGAGTTCGGCCGCGGGCTCGAGGGGATCCTGAGCGCGCGGGCGGACCGTCTCTCCGGGATCCTCAACGGGATCGACACCAAGCAGTGGGATCCGGCGCGCGACCCGGCGCTGCGCGAGAAATACGACCGGACGACGCTCGGAAAGCGGGCGGCGAACAAGGTGGCGCTGCAGAAGGAGCTTGGGCTCCAGGTCGAGCCCCGCGCCCCGCTCATCGGCGCGGTTTCCCGCCTCGACCCGCAGAAGGGGTTCGACATCGCCGCGCCCGCCGTTGCCCGTTGGGCGCAGCTCGGCGGACAGTTCGCGCTGCTCGGCACCGGGCTACCGGCGCTCGAGCGAGAGTACGCGCTGATCGAGCGCCAGTTCCCGGGGCGCGCGATGGTCCGCCTCACGTTCGACGGAGACCTCGCGCGGCGGATCTACGCCGGCGCCGACATGCTTCTGATCCCCTCGCGCTACGAGCCCTGCGGCCTGACGCAAATGATCGGCATGCGGTACGGCGCCGTTCCCGTGGCGCGCCGGACGGGGGGGCTGGCCGACACGGTGACGGACCTCGGGGAGCCGGGCGCGACCGGCGTCCTGTTCGACGAGTACGCGCCCGCCGCGCTGGCGGGAGCGCTGGAGCGCGCGCTGCGGGTGTACTCTGATCCCCCCTCATGGACCGTCCTGCAGCGGCGCGGCATGGAGAAGGACTTCTCGTGGACGCGGTCCGCGGGCGAGTACGCGGCCCTGTACGCCCAGGCCGTGCGGGACCGGGCCGCGTGACGGAACGGCGCCGCGGGGAAGCCCGGTGAAGGTGCGCGCCGTCATCCTCGCGGGGGGCGAGGGGTCGCGCCTCGGCGTGCTGACGGACAAGCGGGCCAAGCCGGCCGTGCCCTTCGCGGGCAAGTACCGCATCATCGACTTCACCCTCTCCAACTGCGTCAACTCGGGCGTCGCCGACCTCATGATCCTCACGCAGTACCGGCCCCATTCCCTGAACGAGCACATCGCCGCCGGCCGGCCCTGGGACCTCGACCGCGGCTTCACGGGCGGGATCCAGATGTACCAGCCGTACCGCGGGCGCGTGGACACGGACTGGTACCGGGGGACGGCGGACGCGATCACCCAGAACCTCTCCTTCGTCGAGCGCGGCGACCCGGACCTGATCCTCGTCCTGTCCGGCGACCACATCTACAAGATGAACTACGAGCCGCTCCTCGCTTTTCACGCCGAGCGGCAGGCGGACGTCACGATCGCGACGATCGACGTCAGCCGCGAGGACGCGACCCGCATGGGCATCCTCGCGACGGACGAGACGCACCGCGTCACGCAGTTCGTCGAGAAGCCGAAGGAGCCTCCGGGAACCCTCGCGTCCATGGGCATCTACGTCTTCGGCCGCGCGACGCTCTCGAAGATGCTCTCGGAGGACAGCCGCCGGCGCGACTCCTCGCACGACTTCGGCAAGGACATCATCCCCCGCATGGTCACGGAAGGGATGCGCGTCTTCGCGTTCCCGTTCGCCGGCTACTGGGTGGACGTCGGTACGGTCGAGGCGTACTGGCGCACGCACATGGACATGCTCAAGAACCCGCCACCGCTCGACCTCAACGACCGCTCCTGGGTCATCCACACGCGGTCGGAAGAGCGCCCGCCCGTGCGCATCCTCGAGGGGGCCGTGGTGAAGGACAGCATGATCACGGACGGCTGTGTCATCGCGGCCGGCGCGCGGATCGAGCGCAGCGTGCTGTCGCCCGGCGTGACGGTCGGGGCGGACGCGCTCATCCGTGACTCCGTCGTCCTGACGGACTGCGCGATCGCGGAGGGAGCGCGCGTCGAGCGGACGATCCTCGACAAGCTCGTCCGGATCGACCGCGGGGCGCGCGTGGGGGGACGGCGCCGGGAGGTGGGAGGCAACGGCCGCGAGGCGGCGGACTCGGGGATCACGACGATCGGCAAGAACGCGCACATCCCCGCGGGAGTCCGTGTCGCGGCGGGTGCGGTCATCGCGGCGGACGCAACGCCCAAGTTTCCCGAGGGCCCCGAGCCGCGGACGCCGCGCCGACGCACCCGGCCCCTCGCCCCTCCCGCCGAAAAACCGGTCTGAGGCGCCCCGTCCCGGGCCGGCCGACTTCAGGGATTCCATGGACGATATCTGCATGTTCGATCTCACCTTCGGCCAGCCGGAACGGATGGAGGCGCTGGCCGCGCAGTACGGCGGCCTCTGAGTCCGGGCCGGGAGTTGAGAACGGGAACGCCGCGCGGCGTTCTCCTTTTCTTCTGCGGCGGATTCGCAGCCGTCCTCCTTTGCGGGCAGACGACATCTGTCGCGTCCCGCATCCAGAGTGGGCGCCATGCCTCCCGTCCGACCGGTGAAGCCTCATCCGGACTCCCCCCGCCTCACCACGGCGATCGAGGCCGCGCGGGGGCGGGCCGGCGGATGGTCCGGCACCATGTACCGATCCGCGACGCCGCGTTACGCCGGGTCGGCGGACGTCACCTCCGGCTTCGGGGCGCGAAAGCATGGAGGCCGGTGGAATCCGCCAGGGCCCTTCGCCGCCGTCTACGGAAGCTCGAGCCCCGAGACCGCGCTGGCGGAGTCGCTCGCAAACTTCCGCTATTACGGGATCCCGGTGGCCGACGCGTTGCCGCGATCGATTCTCGCGCTGTCCGTGCGACTCGACCGCATGCTGGACCTCACAGACCCGAAGGTCCGGTCACCACTGCGCGTCACGCGGCGAGCGATGCGCCAGGAGCGCTGGCGCGAGGCCCAGGACCGGGGGGAGGAGGCGCTGACCCAGGCGATCGGCCGGGCAGCCTTCGACGCGGGCTTCGATGGCCTGCGGGCTCCATCGGCGGCGGACGCCGCAGGCTGGAACCTCGTGGTCTTTCCGTTACGGGCGGGCAAGGACGCCATCCGCCTGCAGGATGGAGTCCAGGACGGGGGAAGTCGCGAATTGCCGACGACAGGAAAGGGTCAGTCCTGAAGGGCCGGACTCATCCACGGCAAGTCAGCATTGAATGACGGACCCCCGGAATTTTGCGTGAAAAAGTGCTTGACTGCGCGTCACGGCGGTGAGAAGGTCGCGGATGAAGAAATGGTCACCCGGCGCGGGAAATCCCGGCGCAAGCCGTCGGAAACGCCCCTCGTGGCGGAGGTCCGCCAGGACCTGGGACTCGACCGCAAGACGTTCTCGCGCCTGACCGGCTACTCCGAGCGCGCCATTGCGAACTGGGAGGGGGGCCGCGCCCTCTCCCCGTCGAGCCGCCAGAAAATCGCGGAGATCCGGAGGCTGCAGGAGGCGCTTGCCCGCGTCATGCGGCCCGCGTCGATCGGCCGGTGGATCGAGGCGCCCAACGCCGCGCTCGGTGGCCTCAAGCCGCTCGAGGTGATCGAGCGGGGCGAGATCGACGCCCTGTGGCGGATGGTGTTCCGCCTCGAGTCCGGGATCGCCAGCTGAGGGAGCGGCCGGACCGAATCCCTCTCAGTCGGCCCGGTACCTCAGCACGCGCGCCCGGACGCCCGCGGGGGGCGCCGCCCCGTCGAAGAACAGCAGGGTCTCCTCTTCCGAGCCCTCCCCCACGAAGTCGATCGACAGCTCTTCCTCCGGCCCGTCGCCGGACGCTCCCCGGCGCACGCCGACGGCGACGTCCCGCACCGCGCGATCGCCCCGGTTGACCACGCGGACGGGGACGACCCAGGAGCCGCCCCGGCTCTCGGGAGACCCGACCGCGACCTCGAGGAGCCCCGGCGGGCCCTCGTCGCGCAGCGCACGGAAGACGAGATAGCCCGCCAGGGCGAGCACCACGACGGCGCTCAGCGCGAGGGAGACCCACTCCGCCGCGAGGCGCCCGCCGGAGCGGTCGTCGCGGCGCTTCTTCGCGGCGGTCAGATGATCAGCCTCCCCGCGGCGCCGCCGACCGTCGCCGGGAGCCCGAGGGTGATCGTGGCGGCAATCGCCGTCGACGCGCTGGCGAAGACCCCGCGCTGGCCCACCAGCGCGAGCAGGACGAACCCCGTGATCAGAGAGAGGGCGCAGACGATCGCGGTCTCCGCCGCAGGATGCTGGAAGGCGCTCGGGACGTGGACGGAGTGCTCCTTGAACTGCGAGGCGAAAAGGATCACGTAGCACAGGATCACCGTCGCGGCGAGGAGCGCCAGGGCCCGCCACGGCCCGAGACGGCCCGCGATCACGAGGACCTCCTCCGTCGGCGCGACGTTCAGCGAGAAGACCGTCGCTCCTGCGAGCGCCGCGACGGCCTCCTTGAAGTCCGCCTCGAGCTGCCGCCGCTCCGGATCCTTGTCCGCGCGCTGGGCGGACTCTCCGGGCCACGCACCCCCCGATTCGTCGCGGCGGCGCATCTGCGCGTTGGCGAACGAGACGCCGAGGCTGACGGCGCCCGCTTCGATCACGATCTTCCCGATCGCATCGCGCAGGGAAGCCCCTCCGCCGATCTCACCGATCAGCCAGAGGAACGCGCCAGCGAAGAGGAGACCGAGCGCGAGGGCGGTGATCGCTTCCGAGACCGCCTCCCCGACGGAGTATTCGTCGCGGAAGCCCGAGAGCAGGCTGAAGAGGAAGTTGACGACCAGGAACACGCCGAGGAGCCCGAGGAGGTGCCACTCCGACACCGTGATGCCGTGAAACCACATCTCCATCGTGTAGAGGAGCGGCATGCCGACGATCGCGCC
>Ga0136614_10000042_pt1 | contig 41796 bp, 37 predicted proteins | sample AntDrymUQ2792106_2_FD_106643 | JGI IMG/M metagenome (GOLD analysis project Ga0136614, IMG submission 106643) | Polar desert sand microbial communities from Dry Valleys, Antarctica - metaG UQ279 (21.06) | ecosystem: Environmental > Terrestrial > Soil > Desert | place: Antarctica: Dry Valley... | reverse complement strand
GAAGGAGGGATGGATGATGACTGCGAGCTCGGTCACCGTTCGCGCGTTGCGCCCCTCCGTCTCCCGCTGAGCCGTCCGGCTCTCTCGCGGTAGCTCCCGAAGGACGCGGCGTCGTCGCATGTCCGCATCCCACGAACGAAGGAGCAACAGCCGTGCGAGACGAAGTCATCGAGCACTTCCTGGACGAAGGGCTCATCGAACGGGTCATCCAGCCCATCAAGAGCGGCAAGGAGGCGAGCGTCCACCTCTGTCGCGCCAACCCGCGCACGACCGGCGAAGAGCTGGCGGCGCTGAAGATCTATCACCCACTCGACCGGCGGGACTTCCGCGACGAGTCCATCTACCGCGACGGCGAGTTCATCAAGGAGCGGCGGATCCGCGTCGCGCTGGACAAGAGGACGAAGTTCGGCCGCGACGTGCAGGGCGGCATCTGGGTGAATCGGGAATGGGAGACGCTGCAGGCTCTGTCCCAGGCAGGGGCACCGGTGCCACGTCCGATCGAGGTCACGGAGCGGGCGATCCTGATGTCGTACATCGGCGACGAGGCCGAGGCGGCCCCGCAGCTCCATCGGTATCGGGAGCGAGATCTGGCGGAGGCCGAGGAGATGCTCGAGCAGTGCCTCCACTCGATCGAGCGCATGCTCTTCCACGATGTGATCCACGGCGATCTGTCCCCTTTCAACGTCCTCGTGTGGGAAGGGCAGATCTGCGTGATCGACCTTCCGCAGGCCGTCGATCCCAAGAAGAACCGGCACGCCGAGTCGCTCCTGGCTCGCGACGTGGCCCGCGTCTGCGAGCACTTCGCCCGTCGAGGGGTCTTCCGCGATGCGGCGACGACCGCGGCCGACCTGTGGACGGCCTGGACGTTCGCCGACCTCGTCCCGGAGGAGCTCCGCCCGCTCCTGTGACCGACGGTTGAGCGCCCCCCGACGCTGGCGGATACTCCGCCCATGCCGGAACGGCGGATCGCCACGGTGTTGATGCTCGACGTGGTGGGGTCGACCCACATCGCGGCGCAGCTGGGCGACGCTCGGTACCGTGAGCTCTCCTCCCGGTTCGACCGGCTCGTCCGGGCCGCGCTCAAGCGCTTCGGAGGGAAGGAGGAGGACCACGCGGGCGACGGCTTCTTCGCCACCTTCCCCCAGCCGGACCGGGCGATCAGGTGCGCGGCAGCGCTCGCCGAGGAGGTCCGCAGTCTCGGCATCGAGATCCGGTCCGGCATCCACACGGGACAAACGGAGGATCAGGCCGGCAAGACCCACGGCATCGCGGTGGTGATCGGTGCACGAGTGATGTCGCTGGCCGATGCCGGCGACATCCTGGTCACGAGCACCACGAAGGAGCTCGTGACCGGCTCGGGATTCGGTTTCGAGGACTTCGCCGCTCACGAGTTGAAGGGCGTGCCGGGCACCTGGCAGGTGTTCGCCGTCACCGGTGTGAACGACGAGCAGCGTGCGCGGCCACTCCCGGCGGGGGAAGCCGCCGAGCGTCGAGCAGCGCTCCAACCGTCCGCCCGCCGGGAGCGGTCGCGCCGGTCGACGCTCATCGCGGTGGGCACGGGACTCACGCTGTTGATCGCGGCCGTCGCCTTCGCCGCCGCACGCGACGACGTGACGGCGCCATCGGCGGATCCCGGCCCCGTGACTCCGGCCGACGCCGTCGTGGAGGTCGATCCAGAACGCGCGACCCCGATCGTGCGATCCATCCCCATCCCGGCCGAGCGACATGGACGGAATCCGGTCCTGACCTCCGCACATCCGACCGTGGTCGGGCAGGGTGGCGTGTGGACGATCCGCTGGCGGTCGTTGTTCCACGTCGATCCCTCCCACTCCGAGGTGAGGAGGCGTATCACGCTCGATACCGCTATCTCGTTCTCGGGCAATCTGGCCGAGGGACTCGACAAGGTCTGGGTCGCCACTGCTGATGGGCTCCTCGAGGTGAACCCGGCGACCGGCGATCAGCGCCGGGTGATCACGATCAGGTCGACGGGTTACCAGTTCACGTCCGCCGACGTGACCGTCGGAGGCCGGTTCGTCTGGCTCGGTCTCGGAGATGGCCGCCTGCTCCGCTTCGACCCGCGGTCCGGCCGAGAAGAAGCGCGAGCGGACCTCGACGCGATCGACACGATCGCGTTCGGGCATGCGATGGTTTGGACCCTCGATGTCGTGGGCGGGACGGTGGCGGCGTACGACCCGGGCACGTTGCGCTCACGAGCGAAGATCCCGGTCGACAGTGCCGACCACATCGTGGTCGGGGACGGGGGGCTCTGGGTGCTCTCGCGGAGCCACGGAACGCTCACCCGGATCGATCCGGCGACGAACGACACGGCCGGCACGGTGCAGGTGGGCCCGGATCCGACGGCGATCGCGGCCGGCGGAGGAGCGATCTGGGTCGGGGACGAGGACGGCGTGATCCGACGGGTGGACGAAGACACGCGCCGGGTCACCGAAGTTCCGTTCGGCGCCGAGGTCCGGGGCCTTGCCTACGACGACGAGACCGGGAATCTCTGGGTCGACGTCGCCTGAGAACACCGGTCCAGCCGGGGGCAACGCCAAGGCGTACGCTCGCCTCAGAGAGCCCCGATGGTTGAGGACCTTCTAAACGAAGGATCCCCCGTGAGCATCCATGGGCCCGTGCAGACCGGAGACAACGTCGTGGGGCTCCGCGGTGACCGCGAGACGTCCGCGGCCCCGCCGAGCTTCGACGACCTGTTCCTCGATCAGCACGATCGCCTGTACCGAGCTCTCTACTTCATCACCGGGAGCTCCGCCGATGCCGAGGAGCTGATGCAGGACGCGTTCCTGAAGCTCTGGGAGCGCTGGGACAGGATTTATGAGATCGACGATCCAGTGGCCTACCTGTTCAGGGTCGCGATGAACGGCTTCCGGATGCGCGCCCGTCGAGCCCGTGTGGCGGCTCGTCGGGTCGTGCTCCTGGAGACGGCACGCGACCCATACGACGACATCGAGCTACGAGACGACGTCCGCCGCATGCTGTTGGGGCTCCCGCCCCGGCAGCGTGCGGCGCTCGTGCTCACGGAGATCTTCGGATACAGCTCGGAACAGGCCGCCCGGATCCTTGGCATCCGGCCGACGACCGTGCGCGTGCTCGCCTCGCAAGGGCGAGCCGCGCTCAGGGCGAGATGAGGAGGCCCCGATGCCAGACGTGAAGGAGGTCTACGAGATGGTGACGAAGCAGAAGACGTCCGATTCCGGCGCGCTCGAGCGCCAGCGCACCCGGCAGGTCCGCGCGATGCGGAACCGCAAGGTCGGTGCATTCGCCGTCGCAGCGGTGATCGGTCTGGTGGGAGTCGCGGTCATCGTCGCGACACGCGCGGGACAAGACGCGAAGAACACGGTGGGAGTCCAACCGACGGCCACCCCGGTGGAAGTCGCGAGGAGCTTCGTCGAGGCCTACGGCGCGCTCGATGCGGCGGGGGCGATGTCCTATCTCACCGACGACGCCGACATCTCGGAAGTGACAGCGTCGATCGGCGCCGAGGGTATGGAAGGAACTCCGGACGACTTACCGCTCCACATCTCCTGGCTCGAGGCCACCGGCTACAAGCAGCTCCTCGACTCCTGCGAGGAGACCGGGATATTCACCTTCGGTACGCAGGTTCGCTGCACGTTCGATTTCCACAACCTTCGGTCTGATCAGCTCGGTCTAGGTCCGTACAGTGGGAGCTATCTGGACCTCGTCGTTCAGGATGGACAGATCCCCAGAGTGTCGAAGTACTGGGAGACCGAGGGGTTCTCCACCGAGGTGTGGGAGCCGTTCGAGCGCTGGGTCTCGGACGCCTATCCCAAGGACCTCGTGGAGATGTACCAAGACGCGAACCACAGCGGGGTTCGACTCACCCAGGAGTCGATCCGACTCTGGGAGCGGCACACGAAGCAGTACGTGAGGGACGTGAACAAGGGCCAGTGACGTAACCGAGAGGGTGCCATCGACCCAAACCGATGCCACCGAGGGAGCCCGGTCCCGAAGGGGACCGGGATGCCGAGAAGCCCGGTCTCCTAAGGGGACCGGGCTTCGGCCTTCCACCGCGTTCGGGACGCGGCGTGTGACGCGGGTTCCGACCTACTCGGTCGAACCCGCGAGCTCGACGGGCGGCGTGTCGGGAGGCATGATGCCGGCGCCGTGCTCGAACGTGATCTCGCCGTCGCGGACGTCGACGATGATCGTCTCCCCCGCTCGGAACTCCTTGTACAGCAGCTTCTCGGCGAGCGGGTCCTCGACCAGCTGCTGGATCGTCCGACGGAGCGGACGGGCGCCGAGCGCCTTGTCGTAGCCCCGCTCCGCGAGCAAGGTCTTCGCCGCGTCGGAGAGCTCGATGTCGACGTCCTTGGATTTGAGCTGCTCCTCGACCCGGCGCATCAGCAGGTCGACGATCCGTTTGACGTCCTCGGGCGTGAGCGAGTGGAAGACGATGACCTCGTCGATCCGGTTCAGGAACTCGGGCCGGAAGGAGCGCTTGAGCTCCTCGGTCACGTTCTCCTTCATCTTGGTGTAGGTCACCGCGTCATCACGCGCCGCCATGAATCCGATCCCCACGCCCTTGGCGATGTCTCGCGTGCCTAGGTTGGAGGTCATGATGATGATCGTGTTCTTGAAGTCGACCTTGTGGCCCTGGGCGTCCGTCAGGTGCCCGTCCTCGAGGATCTGCAGCAGCGTATTGAACACGTCCGGGTGGGCCTTCTCGATCTCGTCGAACAGGACGACGCTGAACGGCTTGCGCCGGACGGCTTCGGTGAGCTGTCCACCCTCTTCGTAGCCGACGTAGCCGGGAGGCGAGCCGATCAGGCGCGAGACCGTGTGCTTCTCCATGTACTCGGACATGTCGAGTTGGATCAGCGCGTCCTCGTCGCCGAACAAGAACTCCGCCAGCGCCTTGGAGAGCTCGGTCTTCCCGACGCCCGACGGGCCCAGGAAGATGAACGAGCCGGAGGGGCGGCGAGGGTCCTTGAGTCCGCTCCGCGTGCGTCGCATCGCGCGCGAGACCGCGGAGATGGCCTCGTGCTGACTGATGATCCGCCGGTGGATCTCGTCTTCCATCCGGAGGAGCTTCTCCGTCTCCTCCTCGGTGAGCTTGAAGACGGGGATGCCTGTCCAGACCGAGAGCACCTCGGCGATCTCTTCCTCGCCGATCTCGGAGAGGACGTCCATCTCGCCGGCCTTCCACCGCTGCTCGCGGCGCTGGCGCTCCTCCTGGAGCTGCCGCTCTTCGTCGCGGAGGGACGCGGCTCCCTCGAAATCCTGTGCGTCGATCGCGGATTCCTTGCGGAGCCGGACCTCGGCGATCTTCTCGTCCACCTCGCGAACGTCCGGCGGGGCGGTCATCCGGCGGATCCGCGTGCGCGACCCGGCCTCGTCGATCAGGTCGATGGCCTTGTCCGGCAGCGACCGGTCGGCGATGTAGCGATCGGCCAGGTTGGCGGCGGCGACCAGGGCGTCGTCGGTGAAGCTCACGCGGTGGTGGGCTTCGTAGCGGTCACGAAGTCCCTTCAAGATCTCGATGGTGTGCGGGACCGTCGGCTCCTCGACGACGATCGGCTGGAACCGGCGCTCGAGCGCGGCATCCTTCTCCAGGTGCTTGCGGTACTCGTCGCGCGTCGTGGCCCCGATCGTCTGGAGCTCACCGCGCGCGAGCATCGGCTTGAGGATGCTCGCGGCGTCGATCGCGCCCTCCGCAGCACCCGCGCCGACGAGCGTGTGGAGCTCGTCGATGAACAGGACGATGTCGCCGCGGGTCTTGATCTCCTTCAGTACTTTCTTGAGGCGCTCTTCGAAGTCGCCGCGATAGCGGGAGCCGGCGACGAGCGCGCCGAGGTCCAGCGTGTAGATCTGCTTGCCCTTGAGGGTCTCGGGGACCTCCTCGCGGACGATGTCTTGGGACAGGCCCTCCACGACGGCGGTCTTGCCGACGCCGGGCTCGCCGATCAGCACCGGGTTGTTCTTGGTCCGGCGCGATAGGACCTGCATGACGCGCTCGATCTCCTTCTCGCGCCCGATCACCGGGTCGAGCTTGCCGTCCCGGGCGAGCTGCGTGAGGTTCCGTCCGAACTGATCGAGCACCATCGATCCCTGACCGCTGCCTTCCGGGGAGCCGGAGACCTGCTCGCCCTTGCCGGCGGTGTAGCCGGAGAGGAGCTGGATGACGGTCTGACGGACGCGGTTGAGATCGGCGCCGAGCTTCTGCAGCACCTGCGCGGCGACCCCTTCGCCCTCGCGGATCAATCCGAGCAGGATGTGCTCGGTCCCGATGTAGTTGTGACCGAGCTGCAGCGCCTCGCGGAGCGACAGCTCGAGAACCTTCTTGGCGCGCGGCGTGAACGGGATATGACCCGTGGGCGCGGCCTGGCCCTGCCCGATGATCTCCTCGACCTGCTGACGGACGGCTTCGAGAGAGATGTTGAGCGACTCCAGCGCCTTGGCGGCGACGCCCTCACCCTCGTGGATCAAGCCGAGGAGGATGTGCTCCGTACCGATGTAGTTGTGGTTGAGCATCCTCGCTTCTTCTTGGGCGAGGACGACCACCCGCCGTGCTCGGTCGGTGAATCGCTCGAACATGCCCTACATCCCTCCAGGCGGCGACTCGTCCGTCCGGCCCCGAGGATCGTCGGACCCCGTCCTACCCTCGAGGTACACGAGGCGCCGCTCCCTTCCGGTCACAGCGCCTCTCTGCACGCAGTATACCCAGCGTCCCCGATACGCCAGCACGTCGCACCACATCACTTGCGTCCTCCTGGCCGTCCCCGGACCCGTCCGGTTGCGAGTCCGTCTCACACTTGTCCTTCGGAAGAAGTCGGTCCGGGGATGAGTTCTCCGGAAAAGAAGTCGGCTGATCCGTTCGCCGAGGGTGATACGAGGCATAGACCTTTCGGACCAGAAGGATCACCCGGAAGACCGTTGGCAACGCGTGGTGCCGACTGTCAGCATCTTCGAACCGCTCCTCGTGTCCCCGCGCGGGAGTCCGCCCCACAGTTTCTCGAGGTCGGATCCCACTCCAGCCTCCTCGTGGAAGGAGAGCGAAAGACCGTGCGAGTGCTCGTTGTCGACGACCATCCCGCCTTTCGGAAAGCGCTCGCGTCGGCGCTGCAACTGGTCTCCGACATCGAGGTCGCGGGCGAGGCCTCGGGTGGAGAGGACGCCTGCATCGGAGCGAAGGAGCTCCAACCCGACGTCGTCCTGATGGACCTGTCGATGCCCGACATCTCGGGGATCGAGGCGATGCAGCGGATCCATTCCTCGACGCCGGACCTTCCGGTTGTGATCCTCACGGCCCATGCCGACGAAGGTGTGGAACGTGCGGCACGCGGTGCTGGCGCCTCAGGGTTCGTCGCGAAGGGCCGGGGTCTCCAAGACATCCTGTCTGCGCTACACGAGGTGACGGCCGCCACGAGCTGACACGTCCGGGTAGGGTCCGCAGGTGGGCTGCCTGATCGTCCTGTTCGTCTTGCTGCTCCCTCGCACGATCATGGTCGTGCTGTGGCTGTTCTCCGACTACCTGTCCACCGCGTTCGGCACCTGGGTGTGGCCCCTCATCGGCTTCTTCATCCTCCCCACGACGACCCTCGCCTACGCCGTGGCCGAGAACCGGTACGGAGGCGTGAAAGGCGTGGGGCTGCTCTTGGTCGCCCTCGGCCTGCTCGTCGACCTCGGCGCGATCGGCGGTGGAGGCAGGGGCGCAGGGAAGCGCTGGGCCCGCAAGGGCTGAGGCGGGAACGGCAGCGGTGAGATCCATCACGGACGGAACGTGATGCAGGTCACCTCGTCACTCGGCGGCTTCGGGTCGCTGCGAGGGGAACATGATCAGGTCGCGGAGCGACGGCGCGTCCGTGAGCAGCATGAGGAGCCGGTCGATGCCGAGCCCCAGCCCCCCCGCCGGCGGCATGCCGTGCTCGAGCGCGCGGAGGAAGTCCTCATCCAGGGGATGTGTCTCCTCGACACCCGCCGCTTTGAGCTGTTGTTGGAGCTCGAGCTTCGCCCGCTGTTCGACCGGGTCGGTGAGCTCGGAGAATGCGGTGACCAGCTCGAGGCCACCGATGACAAGGTCGAAATGCTCCGTGAGCTCGGGGTTCGATCGGTGCGGGCGAGCGAGCGGCGACACTTCCCGCGGGAAGTCGCAGATGAACGTCGGCTCGACGATCGTGTCCTCGACGATCTTCTCGAACAGCTCGACCACGATCTTGCCCGGCCCCCACGCTTCGTCCACCGGCACACCATGACGCTCGGCGATCGTTCGAAGATCGGCGCGGTCGAGGCTGATCTCCTCCCCCGTCGCCGACGAGACCGCGTCGAGCATGGTGAGTCGGCGGAAGGGGGGTGCGAGGTCGACCTCTTTGCCTCGCCACGAGACCGTCAGCGTGTCGCCTCGATCCAAGACCGGGCTCACCGCGCGAGCGCTCTCACGGACGAGCACCTCCGAGAGCTCCATCATCGTCGTGTAGTCGCCGTAGGCCTGGTAGGCCTCGAGCATCGTGAACTCCGGATTGTGATCGCGGTCGATGCCCTCGTTCCGGAAGTTGCGCCCGAGCTCGTATATGCGCTCGATCCCCCCGACGAGCAGCCGCTTCAGGTAGAGCTCCAGGGAGATCCGGAGTTTCATCTCGACACCCAGGGCCTCGTGGAACGTCGTGAACGGGCGAGCGTTGGCGCCCCCCGCCACCGTTTGGAGCATCGGGCCTTCGACCTCGACGAAACCCCGTTCGTGGAGGACCTCCCGCAGCGCGCGAAGAACGGCCGCGCGGGCCGCGAGAGCGCGGCGCGGCGTCTCGTCGGCGATCAGGTGGAGGTAGCGCCGGCGCTGCTGCAGGTCTGGATCCTTGAGGCCGTGCCACTTCTCGGGGAGCGGTCGCAGCGACTTGGTCAGCATCGCCCAGCGCTGGACGAAGACCGACAGCTCGCCGCGACGGGTGGTGCCGACCTGTCCCGTGGCGCCGATGATGTCCCCGAGATCCACCTCGTCCAACCGCGCGAAGCTCTCCTCGTCGAGATCGGCCTGGTTGCAGACGAGCTGGATGTCCCCGGTGCCGTCGCGGAGCGTCAGGAACTTCAGCTTGCCCATGTCTCGCTTGAGGACGACACGGCCCGCAACCGTGACGATGTCTTCCTCCCTCCGGTCCGGAGGGAGTGATCCGTATCGCTCGCGGAGGGCCTCGGTCGGGGTGGGTTCGCCGACGTCCAGCGCGTCCCGAAGGCTGACCGCGAAGGCCGTGTTCCCGAGCCGCTCCAAGGACTCGCGCCGGGCTCGCAGCACGTCCTCCTCGCGCGAGCGCGCCGTTCCGTCTCCCTGCTCAGTCATCGACGTTCTTCTCGTGGACCAGCCGGAGACCCTCCAGCGTCAGGAACGGCTCGTGATGGTCGATCGTCCGGCAATGCGGGATGACCACCGGTGCCAGCCCTCCTGTGGCGATCGACGTCGCACCGCCCAGCTCTCCTCGGATCCGGTCAACGATCCCGTCGACCTCACCCGCCGTGCCGAACACGAGGCCCGACTGGATCGCCTCCACGGTGTTCTTGCCGATCACCGAGGGCGGCGCGTCGAGCTCGACACGCGTCAGCCTGGCGGCGCGTTGCACGAGGGTGGCGGCGGAGATCTGGAGCCCAGGCGCGATCACGCCTCCGAGGAACCCGCCGTGTTCGGAGACGACGTCGAAGTTCGTGCCGGTTCCGAAGTCCACGACGATCGCGGGGCCGCCGAAGCGCGTGAAAGCCGCGAGCGTGTTCACGATCCTGTCCGCGCCCACCTCGCGCGGGTTGTCGGTGAGGATCGAGACGCCGGTCTTGGTGCCGGGTCCGACGACCAACGGCTCGAAGGTGAGGTATCGGGAGGCCATCTCGCGGAGCTGCTGCGTCACATCGGGAACGACGGAGGCGATGCACAGCCCGGAGAGCTTCTCGAGGGACAGGCCTCGGTGCTCCAGCAACCCGGCGAAGACGAGGGCGAGCTCGTCCGCTGAGCGCTCCGGCTGGGTCGAGAGACGCCACGTCTGTGCGAGCTCGAGACCGTCGAAGACCCCGAGCACGGTTTCCGTGTTACCGACGTCGGCGGTGAGCAGCATCGCGTGGGCTCCAGGCTCAGATCGTGCGGTCGATGGAGGAACGGTCCATCGTGGCCCACGGACCGAGCGGCGACAACCCGGTCAATGTTCAGCGGCGGCGGGTGGGAGACGCAGGTTGTCGATGAGTCTCGCCGAAGGGAACCGCGCGGCAACGATCGCCCTGGCGGGCCCGTCGAGACGAGTCACCGGCTCGAAGGTGTCCTCCCCGACGACAGCGGCGTAGTCGAGGCGGGCGAGCGGTGTCGCGCCGATCTCGCGACCCATCGCCGCGATCAAGATCGCCGCGTCGGTCTCACCGCCGCGAGCGAGCGCCGCCGCCTCCGAGAGCGCCAAGAACAGGCAGCCGGCCTGTTCGCGCTCCTCGGCGCCCAGGCGAACGTTCCTCGAGGAATGCGCGAGGCCGTCGAGAGCGCGCACCGTCGGGCAGGGCACGACCGTGACGGGCAGGCTCGTCTCCTCGACCATGCGGCGAACGAGGAACAGCTGCTGGGCGTCCTTCTCGCCGAAGTAGGCGCAGCACGGCCCGGTCAGGTCGAAGAGACGATGCACCACCTTCAGCACGCCGTGGAGATGACCGGGGCGTGCCGCGCCCTCGAACGTCTCGCCGATCGGACCCGGGTCGGGCTCCGGCAGCCCGACACCGGGGGGATAGACCTCCTCCATCGGGGGAGCCCAGACGGCGTCGACGCCGAGCCGCCTGCAGAACTCCAGGTCTCCCGCCTCATCGCGCGGATAGGTCGCGAGGTCCTCACCCGGGGCGAACTGCGCCGGGTTGACGAAGATCGTCACGAGCAGGCGTGGCACATCATCGCGGGCCCGCCGGATCAGCGAGGCGTGTCCCTCGTGGAGGGATCCCATCGTCGGTACCAACCCCACCGCCGATGCCGCCCCGGGCGTGGTCGCCGGCGGGGAGGCGGTGGCACTGATGGTGGCATGACCGGGGAGCGGGTCCGGGAAGGCCGCACGCCATGACCCGGTGATGTCCCGAAGCTCGTCCGCTTCTCGGATCAGCTCCATGCGTCGAGCACGTCCTCCACGGCGACCCGCGATCCGGGCGGTAGCCGCCCGGATCGCTCGGCGAGGTCGAGCGTCGCCCTGGCCATCGCCACGTACGGGGGCACGAGACCCGGCTCGTGCCGTTCGAGCGCCTCGAGGTTCCGGCGGATCGTCCCGGCGTCGCCGCGCACCGTGGGGCCGGTGAGCGCTTGCGCCGAGCCGAGACGCTCGACGTGCTCCAGCGACGCCCGTTGCAGCGGCGCCATCGCCTGTGCGGGATCGGGCACTCCGGCCGCCGCGAACAGCGATTCGGCGATCGCCGATGCGGTCACCAGGTAGTTCGACGCGAACACGGCGGCGACGTGATAGAGCGGGCGGAGATCGTTCGCGAGGCGGAAGGGCACACCGTGGACGTCGCCGGCCAGCCGCTCCCCGAGGAGATAGCCGTCGTCGTCCTCGGCAGTGACCGCGATCGCGCAGCCCGGCAGTCCCTCCATGGCCGAGTCCACGTCGGGGAACGTCTGGAGCGGATGGACCGCGAGGATCCGCGCCCCGGCTTCGCTCGGAGCACGAAGGACCTCGAGGCCGAGCGAGCCAGATAGATGGGTCACCGAGGTGCCGGGACCCAGGGTGCCGGCCGCGGTGAGCGCCTCCGCCGTTCGCTCGATGACATCGTCGGGGGTCCCGATCACGACGAGCTCCGCCGGTGAGGCAGCCTCCGCGGGCTCGAGGAACGAGACTCCGGGGAGGTACGAGCTCGCGCGTCCGCGCGTTTTCGCTCGGCCCGAGATCCCCACGATCCGGTGACCCGCACGTTGGAGCAGGACCGCGATCGCCATCCCGACCGTGCCCGCGCCGATCACCCCCACGTTCATCGGTCGAGTATCGCAACTCGTCTCGAGACGACCGCCCGGCGGCCTTGCGATGCGACCTTTGGGTCTTGGATGCTCCCCTAGAGCTCCGTGACCGGCTCACGGACGATCCAGGCGATCGGACCGTCGGGATCCGGTGCGCCGTCGGGAAGCTCCAACGCCGTGAGTCGGTTCTCCCGGAGATGCCAGAGCCGGTCGTCCGTCACGATGAACGCCGTCCCGTCGTTCGCGTAGGTCGCGGCCGTGGAGCCGCGAGCCTGGGTGACGTATCGAGGGAGCGCCGGCTCGCTCCCGGGGATCCCGATCGGTACCTCCCAGAGCGCGGCGCCGTCCAATCCTTGTCGGCCGATCACCATCGCCCTTGTGCCCCCGTCCGTGTACGCCAGCACCTTCTCGATCCGCAGTGGCGCAGCGTCCGCCAGGAGATCGACCGGCCTCCCCCCGAACATCCGGTATCGCGACGCCTCCCCGGACACTCGGAGCGGCGGCGCATCCGGGTCGGAGGAGAGCTGCTCGGGCAGGAACTCTGTCGCCGGCGTCACCAGCATCTGACCCCCGGGCGAGACGTCGATCACCCCGTGGTGCGCGAGCAGGAGGCCGGCGTCCTCGTAGCCCGTACCTACGACGTTCACGTCGTCTCGGCCGAGGACCGTCAGGAAATAGCCAACGCTCGTCCGGCCGACGGACAGAACGTCACCGCAGATGGTGTCGTGCAGGACGGTCTCCACCCCCGGCTGCCCCACCTGCACCGCGGTCACGTCGACGTCGCGGCGGCAGCGACCGAGTAACGGCCCGCGATCGACCAACAGCACCGTGCCCCCTCGTCGGGTCCAGGTCACGATGTCGCCGCTGCCGACCCACTCGGCCGCGGCGCCCGGGGCGAGAGAGTCGAGGAGCGAAGCCTGTTGCGCGCCGCTCCTCATGTGGGAGGTGACCCCGAGCCAACCGTGGCTCGCCGAGCGGACGTTGACCAGGGTGATCGGCGCGCGGACGAGCGGACCCTTCGAGACCTCGTCGGTCGCGAGGTTCCACCGCCACATACGGGCCATGCCGTCACCGACCGGCACCGTGTAGATCAAACGCCCACCGGTCTGCAGAGCGACGGGACTGGGTCCGGCGTCGGGGGGAGGGCCCGGATCTAGACTTCCCCGCGCCAACAGGAACGCAACGATGGCGAACACCGCGCCCGCGATCAGGAGGATCGTTCGTGGGCTCGAGGGGGCAGGACGCGCCTCCGGTGACGGAGGCGCGGCGGCTGCTTCCGCCGGCTCGATCACGGGCGTCGGTGGAGGTGGAGGGCGGTGCTTCTTGTCGCTCGGAGCGGGGCGATAGAGCGGCGCGCCGCACCGAGGGCACACCGAACCGCTCGCCTCGCCCTCCCAGTCGCATCGGAAGCACGTCGCGCTCACGGGCGCACCGCGAGCGGGGACGCCGAAGGGCTGACACTGTCCGTATCGACCCGTACGTCTTTCAGTCGCGTGCCGTCTGGCAGGACCCGATCGGGGTCGAGCTCGAGCAGCGGGAGGACGACGAACGCGCGCTCCGCCATCCTGGGATGCGGGACGACGAGGTCCGGCTCGTCGATCTGCTCTCCGTCGTAGAGCAGGATGTCGACGTCGATCGTGCGCGCGCCCCACCGCTCCTTCCGGACGCGCCCCAGACGCGCCTCGATCCGGCGACCGGTATCGAGGAGATCCCGAGCCGAGAGATCGGTCTCGACGCGGATGACCGCGTTCAGATAGTCGGGCTGCGGCGGACCACCTACGGGCGTCGTCTCCCACACCCGGCTCGACGTGATCACGCGGAGCCCGGGCTCGGTCTGCAGCGCGTCGACCGCGGCCTGGAGGTTCGTCAGGCGATCTCCGAGGTTCGAACCGAGCCCGAGGAAGGCCACGACACCCATGACGACCTACCCGCCCGCGGTGGTGCCCCCGGTCGCCGTCGCGGCCGCGGCCACCCCGTCGATCCCAAGGCGTCCGGCCGCGTTCGGCTTGTGCACCACCGCGGTCACCGCCACGACCCGCGGGATCGACGCGACCCGCCGAGCGATCGCGTCGGCCATCGACTCGATGAGGTCGAAGGAACCCTGCTCGACGATCTCGCGGACCGTGTCGGTGATCACGCGGTAGTCCGCCGTCGCGTCGATCGAGTCATCGACCGCGTCGACCGCGAGGTCGAGGTCGACCACGAACGGTTGCGGCACGTCCTTCTCGCCCGGACGCGCGCCGTGACGGCCCTCGGCGCGGATGCCGGAAAGGAACAAGCGGGTTGGGCTCATGGCGCTGTCTCCTCGTCGTCCTCGACGAACCAATCGTCGCGCTCGTCGGCCTCGAGGTCGACCCAGGGTGGCCGGCGTTCGAGCTGGATCCGCACCACACCCTCGTGTGCGTGACCGTCGTGCGTTTCCCCGTGAGGCACCTTCAGGTAGCGGGCGCGAAGGTACTCGAGGATCATCGGCGCGATCGTGGCGGCCGCCTCGCTCGTGAGGTCGTGGCCACACCCGGGCAGGAGCCCCAGCGTGGAGGTGGGGATCGCGTCGTTCAGCTCCTCAGCGACCGAGACCGGCACCACGTCGTCGTCCTCACCCCACAGGAGGAGGACCGGAAACTCGAACGAGGCGAGGAGGTCGGCGCCCACCCCTTCTGCACGCGGCGCGTCGAGCAAGACCATCGCGTCGACAAGCCCTTCGGCCGCGAGCGTCTGCGCGAGCGCCCCGCCGGCGCCGTGGCCGACCACGCCGAAACGCTCGCCATCGACCTCGGCTCGGAGGTGGTCGAGCTTCGTTTGGGTGTCGCCGGCGGGCAGGTTCGGCGCGACCACCCGGAAACGGGTCTCGAGGAGGGGGGCGAAGTCGCGCCACTGGTCCGCGGCGCGCCCGTCGTCGTGGAGGAGCAGCACGATCGGCCGGTCGTCCGTCACGGCCGCTCCCGAACGACGGCGTCCACCACACGGAGCGCACGCACCGTGGGTCCGACGTCGTGGACCCGCACCATCTCCACGCCCTGCGACGCACACCACACCGCGGCCGCGACAGAACCCTCGAGACGACCGGCGGGATCGTCCGTGCCCGAGAGCTCGCCGATGAAACGCTTCCGGGAGACGCCCGCGAGCACCGGGACACCCAGGTCGCCGAACGAGGCGATCGAACGGAGGAGCGACAGGTTGTGCTCCAGGTTCTTCCCGAAGCCGATCCCCGGGTCGACGCAGAGGCGGTCGCGGCCGATCCCTGCCGCGACCGCAGCCTCGAGCCGCTCGGCGAGGAACCCGCGCACCTCTGCGACGACGTCGTCGTAGCGCGGATCCGATTGCATCGTCTCGGGCTCGCCCTGCATGTGCATCAGGACCATCCCCGCCTCCGCGGCTGCGACCACGTCGAACATGTCCGGGTCGGTGCCGGCGCCGATGTCGTTCACGACATCGGCGCCGGCCGCGAGGGCCTCGCTCGCGACCGCGGCCTTGCGCGTGTCCACCGACAAGAGGCCCTCTGGCGCCTCGCGCCGGAGTCCCTCGATCACCGGGAGGACGCGCGCGAGCTCCTCCGCGACGCCAACCGGATCCGACCCCGGCCGGGTGGATTCGCCGCCGACGTCGAGGACGTCGGCGCCCTCGACCCGCAACCTCGCGCCGTACGCGACCGCTGCTTCGGCATCCTCGAACATCCCCCCGTCGCTGAACGAGTCGGGAGTGACGTTCACGATGCCCATCACGAGCGTCCGCTCTCCGAGCGGCAGCTCGCGATCACGACAGCACCAGACGAGCCCCATCGCCACAGATGGTAGTGCGGCAGAAGAACCTCAGCGGCTGCCGATGTGATCCATCGCCTCTTGACGGGTCCGCGCGTCGGAGCGGAAGAGCCCACGCACCGCCGAGGTCACCGTCACCGCTCCGGGCTTCTTGATCCCCCTCATCGTCATGCAGAAGTGCTCGGCCTCGATCACCACGAACACGCCGCGGGGTGAGAGGGCCCGATCGATCGCCTCGGCGATCTCCGTCGTGAGCCGCTCCTGCACCTGCGGCTTCTTGGCGAGCAGGTCCACCACGCGCGCGATCTTCGACAGGCCGGTGATCTGCTGGGCCTTGTTCGGGATGTAGGCGACGTGGGCGCGACCCGCGAACGGGATCAGATGGTGCTCGCAGAACGACTGCATCGGGATGTCCCGGACCATGATCATCTCGTCGTGGTCGGCACCCTCGACGACGGTGACGAGCTCTGAGGCGTCCTTCCCGATCCCGGCGAAGATCTCCTCGTACATCCGGGCCACGCGAGCGGGCGTCTCTCGGAGGCCGGCGCGCTCGGGATCCTCCCCGATGCCCTCGAGGATCAGGCGCACACCTTCCTGCACCTTCTCGGCGTCGAACGCTTCGGATGGTTCGAGCAGGTCCATCGGGGCGGATGCTATCGGGGAACCAGCGCGTCGAGCGCGGCGGGGAGCCCCGCGAGGTTGAACAGCTCCCCCGAACGAGGGAGGTCGCTCGACTCGTCCAGGCGGTTGATCCAGACGCACGGGAGCCCGAGCTGCGCGCACGGCTCCACGTCGTGATAGAGCGACGCCGCGACATGGACGTGGGATGCCCGGTCGGCCATCGTCGTCTGGAAGAACGTGTTCCAGTGTCCGTAGGCCGGCTTGTAGGAATGCGCCTCCGCGACCGTGATCCGAACGTCCACCTCCACGCCGATCGTCTTCAGGGAGGCGTTCAGCAGGTCGGGGTCCGAGTTCGACAGGATGGCGAGGCGCCAGCCGCGGTCCCGCAGCTCCGCGAGCGAGCCGGACACCTCAGGGAAGGGACGCCAGGAAGGCAGGGATTCCGCGAGCGCGTCCTCGCGACCGGGCGGCATGTCCAGCCCCTCCGCGTCGGCGATCGCCGCGAGCGTCTCCCGCAATACCTGCCGGTAGGGGATGTCGCTGCCGACCTGCACCCGGCGCTCACCGTCGCGATACTGGTGGAACAACCGCTGCGCATCCTCCTCGGGCCATACACGCGCCAGCGCTCTCCGGATGCCGCTGTCCCAGTCGATCAGCGTGCCGTAGCAGTCGAAGGTCGCCCAGCGGTCGGTCATCGCCGGAGCGGCCCAGGGCCTTCGGGCTGGGGGAACATCTCGGTGCGGGAGACCGCGAGACCGGCGCTCCGGACCTCCGGAGCTCGGGGCGCCCTCTTGGTGACGGCTTTGAAGAACGACTCGACCTCCTCGCGGTCCAACGTCTCCTTCTCGAGTAGGAGCGCCGCGAGCTCGTCGAGCTTCTGCCGATGCTCGTCCAAGATCTCGAGGGCGACGTCATGGGCCTCATCGAGCAGGCGGCTGACCTCGTTGTCGATCTCGTAGGCGACGGCGTCCGAGTAGTCCGGCGTGGATGCCCAGTCGCGACCGAGGAAGACCTCTCCCTGCTTCTGTCCGAGCGTCCGCGGCCCGATCGAATCGCTCATCCCGTGCTCGGTCACCATCTGTCGCGCGATCTTGGTCGCCCGCTCGATGTCGTTGCCGGCCCCGGTGGAGATGTCTCCCGCCACGATCTCTTCGGCGACCCGCCCGCCCATGAGCATCGCCAGCTCGTCCCGGAGCTCCTCGCGGGTCATCATGAACTTGTCCTGCTCGGGAAGGGTCAGCGTGTACCCGAGCGCGCGACCGCGAGGAATCACCGTGATCTTATGCACCTCGTCGGTATTGGGAAGGACGTGCGCGACCATGGCGTGACCGCCCTCGTGGTACGCGATCAGGCGGCGCTCCTCCTCGCTCATGACGCGGCTCTTGCGCTCGGGACCCGCCATGACTCGGTCGATGGCCTCCTCGACCTCCTTCATCGTGATGCTCTTCTTCGAACGCCTGGCGGCGAGCAGGGCGGCTTCGTTGATCACGTTGGCGAGGTCCGCGCCCGTGAACCCGGGTGTGCGCCGGGCGAGGATGTCGAGATCGGCGTCGGGATCCAGCGGCTTGCCCTTCGCGTGCACGCGGAGGATGGCCTTGCGTCCCTCGAGATCCGGCCGGTCGACCACGATCTGGCGGTCGAACCGGCCGGGACGCAGGAGCGCAGGGTCCAAGATGTCGGGCCGGTTGGTCGCGGCCATCAGGATCACCGTCGATCGCTGGTCGAACCCGTCCATCTCCACCAGGAGCTGGTTCAGGGTCTGCTCCCGCTCGTCGTGGCCGCCGCCCAGGCCCGCGCCGCGATGGCGACCGACGGCGTCGATCTCATCGACGAAGACGATGGCAGGCGCGCTGGCCTTCGCCTGCTCGAAGAGGTCTCGCACGCGCGCGGCTCCCACACCCACGAACATCTCGACGAAGTCGGAGCCGCTGATCGAGTAGAAGGGGACGCCGGCCTCCCCGGCGACGGCGCGAGCGAGGAGCGTCTTCCCGGTCCCGGGCGGTCCGAAGAGCAGCACGCCCCGCGGGATCTTCGCACCCATCGCTTGGAACTTGGCCGGATGCTGGAGGTACTCCTTGACCTCCTCCAGCTCCTCGATGGCCTCGTCCACGCCCGCGACATCCTTGAACGTGGTCTTTGGCTGGTCCTTGCCGACCGTCTTGTGACGGCTCCGACCGAACTGCATCACACGCCCGCCGCCGCCCTGCGAACGGTTCATCATCCAGAGGAACAGGCCGGCCAACAGCAGGATCGGCAGGACGTAGTAGAGCAGCCCGACGAGCTCGTTCGGCTTCTGCGGCTTCGCCTCGAACGGCACATCCGCTTCCTGGAGCTGCGTGGTGATCTCGTCGGCGCTCTCGACGGGGTACGTCACTACGTACTCGGTGCCGTCGTCGAGCTTCCCGCGGATCTCCTGATCGCCCTCGAGGATCTCCGCGTTCCGGATCTCGCCGTCCTCGAGGAGCCGCGAGAACTCGTTCAGCTTGATCGTCTCCGCGGTCTCCGGACGGTTCATGACCGACAGCAGGCCGAAGAACAGGACGGTCGCCCCCACGATCCAGACGGTCGGGGTGCGAGCGAGTCTTCGGAACGGGGGTTCGGACTGTGGCAATGACGGCCTCTTCACTCGGGACGATCCTGGGGACGCAGCGGGCCCCGGCAGATGGCGCGCCCGAGCCCGGAGCCAGGGTAGCACCAGCCCCCGAAGCGGCGGCCGGCGCTACCTGATGCCGGTGTCGACGGAGACGATGATCTCCGTGAAGGCCCCGGGTTCGACCGTGGCCGCCTGGAGCTTCGCGGACGGAGGCGAGGTCTCGGAGACGATCGATACCTCGTAGGTGCCCGGCTCGAGCGCGAGCTCGAAGCGCCCCTGAGGATCGGTCTCCACCGTGAACTCGTCGCCGCTCTGCGTATCGGTCGCGATCACCGTGCCTTCATACGGGAGGTCCGGACACGGCGAGCCTTGTACCTCGACCGGGCACTGCGGGCCGGAGAGCGCGCGTCCGCGGATCCCTGAGGTGCCGTCGCCGGCGCCGGAGCCTCCGCAGGAGGTGACGGTGACGGCGACGGCGACGAGAACGAGGGCGAACGGCTTCACGCCGCCTTGGACGGCCCGACCAGCGAGACGGTTCCGCTAGCCGCCGTAGGCCTCGGGCTTCAGGGTCGCGATGTACGGGAGGTTCCGGTAGCGCTCGTCGAAGTCGAGCCCGTAGCCGACCACGAAGTCCGGCGGGATGTCGAAGCCCACGTAGCGGATGTCGAGCGGCACCTTCTGGATCCCCGTCTTGCGCAGCAGCGCCGCGACCTCGAGCGACGCGGGCTTGCGCGCCGCGAGGTTCTTCAGCAGGTACTTGAGCGTGAGCCCGGAGTCGACGATGTCCTCGACGAGGAGCACGTCCATCCCGTCGAGGTCGTGGTCCAGGTCCTTCAGGATCCGGACGACCCCCGAGGTCTTGGTGGCGGCCCCGTAGGACGAGACCGCCATGAAGTCGAACTCGAGCGGCAACCGGACATAGCGGGCGAGATCGGCCATGACCACGAAGGCGCCCTTCAGGACCCCGACCAGCAGCAAGGACTTGCCCTCGTAGTCCGCGGAGATCTGCCGGCCCATCTCCGCGAGCTTGCCCTGGATCTCCTCGGAGGAGATCAGGACTCGTTCGATGTCGGGTTCGTAGGCCTGCACGTAATCGGTCAGTGTAGAGACCGCGGTCATCGCTCCCCCTTCGGCATCGAAACCCATCAGCTCTCGGGGGAAGAACGAGAAACGCGAACGTACTCCTTCTCGCGGACGGCCTTCAAGCCCCCGGGCAGATCTCGTCGCCGCCCGGCTCGGCCGTTCGCGAGATCGAGGATGGCCTCGATCGCCTCCCTCGACACAGGGAGGCGAACCTCTTTGAGCCACGCCCGCACCACCCTGAACGCATCAGTCGACGAACGCTCTTCGAGAAGCATCACCGATAGGTCGATCCGATCACCCCGCCGGAATCGCACAGAACCCTTCGCCGGCAACGGCGACCTCGATTCCGGAAGCCGCTCCAACGCGATCGACCTCATCTCGTCCGCGACCCTGGCGAGCGGCGCCCGGATCTCACGACCCGTTGCTCGCTCGAGAGCGGGGATGCCCTCAAGCCGGATCGCATTGCGCAACAGGTTCGTGTCGGCGTTCGTCGGATCCATCCTTGGCCGAAGCCCCAGAGCCCTGCAGAAGGCCTCCACCTCGTCGCGACTCACGTCGATCAGGAGTTGGACCCGGCGAGCGGCCTTCGGCCCCTGCGTTGGCCAGATCCCCACGAGACCGTAGATGCCGCTTCCCTTGATCGCGGCCATCAGCACCGTCTCTGCTTGGTCGTCCAGCGTGTGACCCTCCGCCATCGCCACGGCCCCGACATCCTCCGCAACATCCCGGGCGGCGGCCTGTCGGGCCTCGCGCGCCCATGCCTCGATGGACTCACCCTTCAGTGGCGCGTCGTCGGCCTCACGGAGGTGGAACGGGAGCTTCAGTCGCTCCGCCAGACGCCGGACGTACACGGCGTCGTTCGCGGAATCGGGCCGGAGCTTGTGGTCGAAGTGGAAGACCGCCAGACGGATCCTGAACAGACGTCGGAGGTGCCACAGGGAATAGAGCAGGCAGACCGAGTCGGGACCGCCGCTGCACGACACCAGGACAAGGTCGCCGGGGGCGAACATCTCGTGCTCGCGGGCCGTCTTGGTGACGCGCTCCAGCACCCGGGCGACCGCCGGGGGCCGGCGAGGCATCTCAGCTCCCGGCGACGCGGGCGATCCAGCGGGAGGGCTCGGCGATCTCCTCGACGCTCGGGAGGCCCTCGGGCGCGAGCCACACACGGTTGAAGCCGGCCATGCCCGAGTTCGAGACCACCTCTCGGACGAATCGCTCTCCGGCGTCGTATTGCTCGATCTTCTTGTCGAAGCCGATCGCGCGTTGGAAGGTTCGCTCCATGCCCCCGGCTCGACGCCGCCGTTCCGCCAACGCCTTCCGCATCCCTGCCACGTCACTCACGTGATCCTTCGCGACCTCGTTCATGACGAAGGACGCGTGCCCCTCGAGAAGGGACATCACGCCCTGGACGTGGCGAACGATCTCGCGCTGCTCCTCGTTCAGCAGGAGGAAGATCCCACCCATCCCTCGGATGTCGGCGCCGGCGCGCGCTTCGTCGATGGCCCGCCGGAGCTGGCTCGCCAGGTCCGTCGACTCGAGGGAGATCGTCCCGAGATAGCGATCAACCTGCCCGCGGATGTGACTCCGCAACCACGGCGCAGCGGCGAACTGCACTCGGTGGGTCACCTCGTGGAGGGCGATCCACAGCCGGAAGTCACGGGGAGTGAGCGAGAACCGCTGCTCCACCTCCGCCACGTTCGGACCCACGAAGTAGAGCAACCCCTCGTCGTCCGGCGGGAGGAAGGCGTCGTACTGACCCAGCACCCTCTTCGAGACGTACCCGAGGAGCCCGCCGGCCTGAGCGCCCAGCGCCTTCCGGCGGAACACGCCGTTGCCCGATTGCTTGGCGAGGATCCGGCCGGCCAGCGGCTCCAGCATCCGCTGGAGCCCGCTCAGGTTGGCGCGGATCCAGTCGCCCCTTCCCATCACCCACGCGCGCGATCGGGCGCCGCCCGGATCCAGTGCGGTGAACTCCGAGATCTGTGTCTCCGCCAACGAGACGAACTCCGCGAAGTCCTCGCGCATACGCGCCCGATCCGCGGGGAGGACGCGAACGCCTGGACCCGCGACCCGGCGACCGATGGCGAGCGCAGCGTCCCAGTCGGCGAGACGGGCAGCTTGAGAGCCCATGGACCAGTCGACCCGGGTGGCGTCCATCCCGACAGGCTACGCGCTTCTCGAGGCTAGGCCTCGCCTGCGGCCTTCTTCCGAGCGGCGATCATCGCGGCGCGTCGAGCCTGTCCCTCGGCGACGCGCTTGTCGGTCCCCTTGTCGAGCAGCTCCTTCAAGGTTCGGTCGAAGACCTCCTGGTCGAGCGAGACCTCGGGTCGCTCAGCGGCGGCGGCGGGCGCGGGCGCGGGTGCCGAGGTTTCGGCGTCCGGTGACTCCCGAGCCTCGGTCGCGGCGTCCGCTTCGGCCGGCGCTTCCTCGCTCGCGGGCGCCGCTCGCGGCGCCTCGGTCGAGGGAGCTTCCGCGGCCTGCTCTGCCTGGGCTGGCGCCGCGGCGGGGGCGGCAGGAGCCGGGGCCGCCGCGGGGGCGGCAGCCGTCGCTGCCGAAGGGGCGGCCGCGACGCCCGCCGGCTGCGGCAACGGCGGAGGCGCCACCACCACGGGGGCGGCGGCCTTGATGTCCACGGTCCGACGCGGGAGCTCCTCGCCGGGCCGCACGCGATCGGCACGGACCACCCGCAGCGTCGACTCGTCGGTGGAGAAGCGTGGTGCGAACCGGACATAGCCGGCCACCAGCAACAAGATGACGAGGAGACCCATCACACCGAACAGGATCGCCATCCCGTGGATCCATCCGCCCGTGTTCAGCTCGGGGGTGACCGAGGGGTCGACCGACACCTGGGCGACGCCGGCGCTCGCCGGGAGCACCATCACGAGGGCGGCAGCAAGCAGGATCGCGCGTAGGGCCCTCATCCGCCGCGATTCTCGCAACCTGCTCACTCCTTCGGCAACTTCCTCGACCTGTCGGCAACTTCCTCGTCCGCAACTGGAGCCGTGAGCCGGAGATGGGATTCGAACCCATGACCTACCACTTACGAGGCGGTTGCTCTGCCACTGAGCTACTCCGGCGGACGAGGCAGGATACCAACGCCCCTGGTCGCGGCCGGTATGACCGGTATGCGTGGTGGCATCACCTTCGGTCCTCGGGTTCTCACCATTGGCTGCCGAGGACCTGAGGCGCCATGATGCGCGCATGGCTTCCGCCCAGACCGACGCCGTGGGCCCCGTCCGCCGAGTGATGGTGGGCACCGATCGCTCCGAGACCGCCGCAAGAGCGGTGGAGTGGGCGGCCTCCTTCGCCGAGCGGTTCGGTGCGGAGCTTCACGTCGTGCAGGTGATCGTCCCGCAACACGCTGCCGACACCGAATACGGAGCGGCCGAGGCGACTCGGGCCCATAGCGCCGCCGACGAGCTTCAGGTGTACACGACGCAACTCGCGGGAGAGCGCGGACATGCCCACGTCGTGATCGACGACGACCCCGCGATGGCGATCGTGCGTTCGTCCGAGGATCAAGCGGCCGACGTGCTGGTCGTCGGGAACGCGGGGATGGCCGGTCGGAAGGAATTCCTCCTCGGCAACGTGCCGAATCGGATCAGCCACAACGCGCGCTGCACGGTGATCATCGTGAACACCACGAACGGCCAGACGACCGCCGTGCGGAGCCCGGTGTCCTCGACCGCGATCCGATCCTCGGTCGCCGAACCCGTGACCCGGCCGCATCTGGTGGCTCGCGGCACGAAGATCGGCGTGGTCTTCGCCAAGCACGGCCTGCGGGAGCTCTTCGGGCGACCCGACGAGGAAGGGGTCGTGGGCCGGCGACGTCAGGCCAAGCGGCTGCGCACCGCGCTCGAGGAGCTCGGTCCCACGTTCTGCAAGCTCGGGCAGATCCTCTCGACTCGACCGGACCTCCTTCCTCCCGAGTTCATCGAGGAGCTCGCGACCCTCCAGGACGACGTGCCTCCGCTCACCGAGGCGCAAGTGGTGTCGGTGATGGAGCAGGAGCTCGGCGTCCCGTGGGAGGACGTGTTCGAGACGGTGGAACCGCAGCCGCTCGCCGCCGGGACGATCGCGCAGGTCCACCGAGCGTCCCTCGCGACCGGCGAGAAGGTGGTCATCAAGATCCAGCGACCCGACGCCCGCGAGCTCATCGAACAGGATCTCGCCCTGTTGGAGGTGTTCGCCGAGAAGGCGTCCAAGCGTCCGAGCCTGAAGCTCGTCATCGACATGGAGGCGGTCTTCCAGCACCTCTCAGACTCCCTCCAGCGCGAGCTCGACTTCCGACAGGAAGCCGCGAACATGCAGCGGATCGGCGAGGTGCTCGAACCCTTCCCGAGACTCGCGGTGCCGGCGATGCACCGGGGGCTGTCGACGTCGCGGTTGCTGGTGATGCACGACGTCGGTGGAGGTCCTCTCGACTCGGCTCCGGATGGCGAGGCACGACGCGAGGCGGCCCGCCAGCTCCTCGAGTCCTTCTACAAGCAGATCATGGTCGACGGCTTCTTCCACGCCGACCCGCATCCCGGGAACCTGATGTGGCAGCCGGAGGAGGAACGCCTCTACTTCCTCGACCTCGGGATGGTCGGAGAGGTCGGTGCCGAGATGCGCGAGCATCTGATGCTCCTGCTGATGGCGTTCTCCCAGGAGGACGTCGGATTCCTCACGGACATCACCCTGATGCTGGCGAACGCGATCGAGCGGAGTGACCTCGACCTGGACAAGTTCCAGTCGGAGATCGGGGCGCTCATGGCTCGATACCGGACGGCGTCCCTGAAGGACATCCAGCTCGGGCCGATCCTCCAGGAGATGACGGAGATCTCGCTTCGCTTCGGCGTGCCGCTGCCGGCGTCGTTGGCGCTCACCGGCAAAGCGCTCGCGCAGATGCAGCTCGCGACGGCGCAGCTGGACCCCGACCTCGATCCGTTCGAAGTGGCCGGTAAGTTCCTGATGCGTAGCCTGCTGCGCGGGATGGGGACGAGGATCGACCCGAAGGCCCTCTTCTACCAGTCGCAGAAGTTCAAGGTGCGAGCGACGCGCGTGATCGAGGCCATCGAGCGGATGATCGGCGCCCGGCCCGGCCAGAAGATGGAGATCAACTTCCGGGCGGCGCCGCTGGAGGCCACGGTGCGCCGGGCGGGGCGCCAGCTCGCCTTGGGTCTCACCGCGGGTGCAGCGATCCTCGCGAGCGCGCTGACTGCGATGTCGGCCCGCGTGCCGGGCTGGGTACCGGTCACGTTCGGCATCGTCGCCGGCCTACTGACGCTGGGCTTGCTGTTGGACCTGTTCCGAGAACGCGGCCGCTAGGACTCGGCGGTGTCGACCCGCTCCTGGACCTCACGCAAGCGTTCGACGACGCCGCGGAGGATCGCGACCGCGACGCTCGGGTTCTGGATCAGGAACGGGTCGAAGTAGATCGTCTCGATCACCAGTGCCTCCACCGGCTCCTTCGCGGTGACGCTCGCGGACCGACGTGTGTGCCCGAGCAGCGCCATCTCGCCGAAGAAGTCGCCGGGGCCGAGGTCGTGGACGGCGCCGCCGACCTCGACCGCCGCCTTTCCCGAGAGGATGACGAAGAGGCCGCCCCGGTCGGAGTCGCGCTCGACGAGCGCGTCGCCGGCCGCGTAGCTGCGTCGCAGGCCGATCTTGGCGACGCGCGAGAGATCGTCGTCGGTCAACTCCTCGAAGAAGCGGACCTTGCGGAGGGCCTCGACATCGCTCGTCGTCATCTCATCTCCCCCGGCCGCTGCTCATCCTCGTCACTGCTCGTCGGCCTGCGCTCATCCTAGTGAGGCCAGATCGACGGTCTCGTCGCGGAGCTTCGCGGGGTCGGCCCGGCCGCCGGCCCGGATGATGCCCATCGCATCCTGGACGTCGGCCGGACGATCCACGGAAACCGCTGCCTGCACCCTGCCTCCGAGCATGTAGAACGCCGCGAAGCTCCGCGACTCGAGGTTCCCCCGGATCACCAGGTCGTCCCACTCCCGATGGTGCCCGGCGTACTGGATCGTGTGCTCGTACTGGTCCGACCAGAACCAGTGGATCTCGTCGTACGGGGTATCGCGGCCCATCATGTTGAGGGCCGCGACGCGTCCCTGTGCCTTCGCGTTGTTCCAATGCTCGGTCCGGATCCGGCGCTTGAAGATCGGGTGATAGTGATCTGCGACGTCGCCGGCGGCGAAGACGCCGGCGACGCTCGCCCGGCAGTGCTCGTCGACCACGACACCGTCGTCCACATCGATTCCAGAGCCGTCGAGGAAGTTCGTGACGGGCTCCACCCCCAGGCCGAGGACGACGAAGTCGCATGGCAGGCTGAGACCGCTCGCCGTCTTCACGCTCCGGACGCGGCCGTTCCCTTCGAAGCCGGCCACCTGGTCGTCGAACGTCATCTCGACCCCGTGATCGCGGTGGATGCCCTCGATGACGCGCCCCACGTCCTCACCGAGCACGCGATCGAGTGGCGCTTTCCCGCTGGCAACGACGTGGACCTCGAGCCCCCGTTGCCGGAGTGACGCTGCCACCTCGGAGCCGATGAATCCCATCCCCGCCATCACGACCCGGCGGCCCGGCAGCATCTCCGCGCGGATCCCGGCCGCGTCACCTAGCGTCCGGAGATCCAGGACACCTTCGAGGTCGATCCCGGGGATCGGGAAGCGGCGGTTCCGCGCCCCCGTCGCGATCAGAAGCTTGTCGAAAGACACCGGATCGCCTCCCGCAACGGTGAGCGTCTTCCCGGCCGGATTTACGCCGACCACCGTCGTCCCGAGCCGCGTCTCGATCCGGTTGTCGGCGTAGAAGGCTTCCGGCCGGACCATCGCCTCCTGCATCGTCGACTCTCCTCGGAGGAACGACTTCGAGAGCGGCGGGCGCTCGTAGGGGAACGCGGGCTCAGCGCCGATCAGGATCACCTCACCGTCGAAGCCTTCCTCTCGCAGGGTTGCGGCGGCGGTGGCGCCGGCGAGGCTCGCCCCAGCGATCGCGTATCGCTTCTTGTTCGCACCGCGCTCGATCCCACCACCGGAGGACACCGCCGTCGAGGGGGCGGACGTCTCCTCCTCGGCGACCGCCTCCGATGTTGCGTCCTCTTCTTCTCGAGCGGCGGCCGTCCCCCCTACGCGTTCGAGTGGGTCGGCTGCCGGGCCTCGCACCACCGATCCGTCGAACGCGAACCTCGACCCATGACAGGGGCAGTCCCATGTCTTCGCGGTGTCGTTCCAATCGACCGTGCAGCCCATGTGGGTGCAGCGAGGGGAGAGCTCGTAGGTATGCCCGCCCTCGTCGCGATAGACCGCAAGCTGCCGACCCCCCACGTTCACCAATCCTCCGTGCCCGGCGAGGAGGTCCTCTGCCGAACGATCTACGGTCTTCACGATCAAGACGTCGGAGGGCACCTCGTGCGCGACCTTGTTGGGCACGGAGCCGAGGAACCGCCGGACACCCGACATCCCCTTGTTGCCGACCACGACCAACTGCACGCCCTCCGCTTCCGCGAGCTCGCAGATCCTTTGGGCGGGATCACCTTCGACGGTTCGCTTCTGGACCTCCACGTCCTCAGGCCGGGTGGACGCAACCTCCTCGAGCTTGATCGCGCCGACGAGCGGGTCGCCGACATGCACGAGGGTCACGGTGCCGGCGTACATCGATGCGAGCGTGTAGGCCTTGCGGACGGCCTCGGTCGCCGTTCCCGAGCCGTCGGTCCCCGCCAGGATCCGCATGTACGGCGGAGCGGGTTCCCGTGGCCCGGCCCGGCCCGTGGTGTCCACGATCAACAGATCGCACGGCGCATCGTGCGCGATCCAGTCAGGCACGCTTCCGAGCCGGAACCGGGTGGCCTGACCCATGCCGCGGTTGCCCACGACGATCAGATCTGCATCGTGCTTGATCGCGGCCGCGAGGATCGATTCGCCCGGCGTGCCCTCGATCAGCTCGGCGGTCGCGTCGACCTTCTTCGCGCGCGCCGCCTCCGCCGCAACGTAGAGGGCTGTCTGCAACGGCTGCCGAGACACACCGTAGGCGTCGAGCGCGCCGACCAGCACGAGCATGGCTTTGAGGCGTTTTGCGAGCTTCTGGGCGACCTCGACGGCGACCGACGCGGTCGGTGAGCCGTCGGTCCCGACGACGATCGTTCGGTAAGACATCTACGTGGCCTCCAGGGTGCCGTCCATCTGCGGATGGACGTCGCAGCGGAAGTAGTACTCGCCGGGATCGAGCGCCGGCACGCCGTACGTCTCGATCGTCGGCCCCTCGAACAGATCGCCGACGAACACCGCTTCCTCCGCCGAGTCGTCCGAGTAGATCGCGACGTTATGCGGCACGCCGTCGTCGTCGTTCTCGAAGGCCAGGACGAGCGGCTCGCCGGCGGACACTCTCAGCGACGATGGTACGAAGCGCTGGTCGTCGAACGCGCAGACAGTGACGGCGGCATCTGGTGACGGGACGCACTCAGCGGCCCCACCGAACCCGAACGTCGGCTTGAAGATCATGAGCCACAGGATCACGAGCAGCCCCACGAACCCGATCGCCGCGATCGTGTAGGGGCGCTTGGACCGAAGGATCTCTTCGAACTGAGCCCCCGAGACCGCCTCCGTTCCCCCCGCCATCGCGCCGGAGATCGTTCGCAGCCGTTTCGCCCATGTCGTTCCCATCGCGTACATCGCGGCCATCACGAAGGCCAGGACGACGATCGCCGCCCAGATCCACCCCTGACCCCAGAAATGCCCTGTGAACCCGGCTGCGATCCCGCCGACGAGGAGCACGCCGATCGAGTTCCACATGAACCCGACCGTGGATGCCGAGACCTCGAGCAGCTGGCTCACGCGTGCAGGATCGCGCTCCCTCGGGAGCCGGAGCGTCACGTACACCGAGACGCCGTGCGCCATCAGGAAACCGAAGGCCCCCGCGATGTGGAGGAAGACCCACCAGCGGTGCACGGACCTAGTCCTCCCCCAGAGTGACGGCTGCACCCGAGGACTCCGAGCGCGCGAGCTCCTTCTTCTTGATCTGACGCATCACGAGACGCTCGAGCACGAAGACGAGCATGGCCATGAAGACGCCGACGAGCCACCGCTCGAAGCGGCGGAACAGGGTACGACCCTGCGACCTCACTCCGTCGATGCCTCCCGCGCCGCTTCGATGCGGGCCAGGAGCCAGAACCCAACGCCGGCGGCGACGGCCAGCCACGACCACCCGATCTCGGGAGCGCCCGGCCGCTCCGAGAACACCAGACCCGCGAGGCCGAACGCGACGGCCGCCACCGCGGTCACCGCGGCGGAGACCTGCCACCCGGAGCCTCGAAGCGACGACGCGATCGCGGCTCCCGCGATCGCGAGCGCGGCCACCGCGACCCCCGACCAGTGGTGGAGCTCCACGTGTGGGTCGGTCACAGGTCCGTGCTGCAGCTCTGCGTACGTGACGGCATAGATCCACGCAGGGATCACGCACAGCAGCCCGTAGATCATCAGCGGGATGCTCGGGCGGCCGGGCAGCCGCAGGAGCGATCGCGGGTCGGGGTGCAGCACCGCCAGGACGACGAGACCGACGAGAGCGGTGATGTAGAACCCCGAGATGAGGTCCCCGCCCATCAACCCCCCGATCAACCAGGCGAGCGTTTGGGCGACCAGCACGTGCCAGGCGGCGAGCCAGGAGGGCTTCATGACGAACACGACCGAGAACACCCCGATCAGCGCGATCCCTGTGAAGCCGCCGACGTAGTGGAACCAGTGACTTCGCTCCACCGGGTCGTCCGACACCAGCGAGAGCAGGATGAAGGCGAGCGACGGCAGGATGGTGAGCACCCCGAGCAACCAGCCGACGATGCGGAAGGCCAACTGCCGCCCTCGAGGTGAGGGCGGTGTGTATGCGGATCCCATCTCCAGACCCTCCCTCGAGAGATCAGGCGGCGGCGACCGGCACACGGCCCGCCACGGTGGTGCCGCTGCCGGGCGCCGATCGGATCTCGAGAGAGCCTCCCACGGCGGCCAGCCTGTCGGCCATGCCCTGCAGGCCGGAGCCGGTGGCGACCGTATCCGGGTCGAAACCCCGACCCTCGTCCACGACCTCGAAAGAGAGGCTCCCGTTCGACTGTGCCAGACGGATCACCGTGTGATCCGCGCCGGCGTACTTGGCGACGTTCTGGAGCGCCTCGAGGGTGCAGAAGTAGACGGTGGCCTCGACTTCGGCCTGGTAGCGCCCCACGGCGGCGGCTTCCACGCTGACCGGAATGGAGGACTTGCGAGATTGCGCCTCGAGAGCCGCGACCAGCCCACGATCCGCGAGCAGCGGCGGGTAGATCCCTCGGGCGAGATCCCTCAGATCCTCCAGCGCCGACTGGGTCTCCGCCTCGATCTGACTGAGGATCTCCGCGGCCTTCGCAGGGTCGCGCTCCGTCAATTGCCGGGCGAGCCGAGCCTTGACGGCGAGCGCGACTAGCTGCTGCTGGGCGCCGTCATGGATGTTGCGCTCCAGCCGCCGCCGCTCCTCATCCTGTGCCGCCACCAGCCGCTGACGGGAGGCTCGCACGTCCTCGACCAGCCGCACGTTCCGCAGGACGAGACCCGCTTGGGCCGCGAGGTCCCCCACCAGCTTCTCCTTGGACGGACTCATCGGATCGGACGCCGGCATCCGAAGGGAGAGCGCGCCGAGGAGCTCGCCTCGATCGCGAACCTCCGTCACCGCCTCGCCGGGCACTTCGAATCCGCCCGGCAAAGCCTTGACGGGCAGCGTGGGCTGCGTGTCGACCGGCCACGCCGCGGAGGGTCGGAACTCGTTGCCGACCAGGAGCCAGATCCGCGCGACATCCGCTCCCGTCCCCTCTCCGAGGACCTGCGCCATCCGTGGAAGGACATCTTCGGTGCCGTACGACGTGCCCACCCGCTCGGAGAACTCGGTGAGCACCTCGTACGGGGTCGCTCGCCTCCCGTACACGAGCCGGTCCGCGAACCGACGTGCGACGCGCATCACCGGCCGGAACGCGATCCCGAGTGCGAGCGCGATCGCGAACAGGAACACCGGGTTCTCCAGCTCGACGACCGTCGGGATCGTCGCCACGGTCACCGCGTACGCGACGACCGCGAGGAAGACCAGTGTCCCCGCGACCACGGCCTTGCGCACCACGACGTCGAGATCCCACAACCGGTACTGCAGGATCGCGATCCCAACCGCGATGGGAAGGCCGGCGAAGGTCAGTCCGGAGACGACTTCGCCTAGGGCGCCTCCGGCGATCCCGAAACTTTCGAGGATCACGGTCACTAGGAAGTAGGTGACGAGGAGCGTGGAGGCGAACGCGAACCACTTGAGCTGCTGCCGCTCAACGCCGCTCGACCGACGGAAGCGAACGAACATCGAGACGATCGAGACGACGACGAGCACCAACAGCGCGGGCCACAGGGCCGACGCCACCCACGCGAGCGGTTCCAGCGCCGGGACATGCAGGGGATTCGCGATCTCGATGTCACGTCCTGCCGCGTCGAACGATACGAGATGCCGCGGCTCCGCGAAGCCGAGCGCGAAGAACGAAAGGACGCAGACGGCAAGTCCGACCCACACGACCGGGCGCCACCGGGGCGAGACCGGCTTCCCATCCGGGAACCACAGCGGCAGGAGGATCAGCAACGGGAACAGGCCCAGCGCCCAGAGAGTGTTCCCGGGCCATCCGATCCATGCAGCCGCGGTTCGCTCCCCGTGCTCGAAGAGGTAGCGCGCCACCTCGCTCGCCGCGAACGCGGCCCCGACCGAGACCGCCACCCAGAGCATGAGGAAACCCATCCGGTTGCCCGGTGCACGGCTCAGGCTCAAAGCCCCGACGACGCCCATCCCCATGAAAGCGGTGAAGTTGGTGGCATCCCCCAACAGGGAATCGTCGTTCAACGACACGAAGACGAGTCCCACCGTCGCGATCGAGAGTGCGGCAGCGAGCACGACCCAGGGCCAGCGGGCTGATCGCGAGGTCGTCGCGGCGTTCACGGCCCACCGGCGATGATCCGGAATACCTCGACGGGCTCCTCGCGGCCCTTGACGAGGCGCGGGCCGATCGGCTCCGCGGCGACCGAGGGCGCCGCCGAGACGGTCGAGGCGGCGGCAACGACCTCGCCTCCTCCGGCTTCGGACTGCAGGCGCTGCGCGACGTTCACCGCGTCCCCGATCACCGTGTATTCGAGTCGGCCGCCGCCACCGATGGCGCCGGCCATGACGACGCCGGTGTTCAATCCGATCCCGACGTGGAGTCCGTCGACCGCCTCGGTCCCCCATCCCATCGAATTGAGCTCGCTCTGGCGGTCTTGCATCGCGAGCGCGCACTGGAGCGCTCGCTCCGCATGGTCGGTCGACGGTTCCGGTGCCCCGAAGACGGCCATGACCGCGTCTCCTTGGAACTTGTCGATCGTGCCGCCGTGCTCCGAGATCACCTCAGCCATCGCGCCGAGATGACGTCCGATGATCTCGCCGATCTCGCGAGCGGTGAGCCGCTCGGCGATCGTCGAGAATCCCCGGATGTCGCTGAACAAGACGGTGACCTCGAGCTCGCGCTGGCTCGCGGCGTCTCCGCCGCGAGCCAGCGCGTCCACGAACTGGGACGGAACATAGGACTTGAGGGAGGTCGCCGTCGCCGACTGCTCGACGACGGCCGCATGCAGCTTCTTGAACTCTCCCAGGAGGCCGGTGCCGGCTCCGCCGTCACCGGCCATCCGCCGGAACAACATCGTCACGCGCCCGTCCACGGCCTCCTGGGTCGTGCCGAGCGCCGCCGCCATCGCCTCGTAGCCGAGACCCTGAGCCATCATGTCGAGGACGATCCGGTCCTCCTCCTGGGACTCGGCCCGCCCGGAGAGACGCTCGGCGATCGCGGGGTCCACGACGCTCCCGCCACTCTGCACCTCGCGGATCGCGCGGGCGAGCTCGTCGCCCTGCGCGATCCGATCCTTCAAGAGGTACGCGAGCCCGCTGTGACCCTTACCGAGCAGCGCGATCGCGTACTCCTCGTCGTCGTGCGCGGACAGGACCACGACACCCGTGGCCGGATGGCGCTCGCGGATCGCGTGCGCGCAGTCGATCCCTTCGAGCTGGAAGGACGGCGGCATCTTGATGTCGGTCACGACGACGTCGGGGCTGTGCTCCGCCGCCGTGGCGAGCAGCGTGGGCGCGTCCTCGGCGACCCCGACGACCTCGATGTCCTCGTAAGAGTTCAACAGCGCTCGAACGCCCTCGCGCACCAGGACGTTGTCCTCGCCGAGCACCACCCGGATCGTCACGCAACCGCCCCCTGAAATCTGTGCAAGTTCCTCGCGTGTACCATCCGCGCATGCCGCTGCGGGTGGTCTTCGCCGAGGATAACTATCTCGTGCGGGAAGGAACCGCCGCCCTCTTGGCGACCGCCGACGAGGTCGAGATCGTTGGCATCGCATCCAGCCTCGACGAGCTTCTCTCGGCGGTCGACGAGCACGGCCCGGATGCCGTCCTGACGGACATCCGGATGCCGCCCACCGGCAGCGACGAGGGCATCCGCGGCGCGAAGCAGATCCGGGCGTCGCATCCGGAGATCGGCGTCGTGGTGCTCTCGCAGTTCGCGGAGGAGGAGTACGCGTACGACCTGCTGAAGGACGGCGCGGGCGGCCTCGGGTATCTGTTGAAGGAGCGCGTGGCCGATGTCGAGGAACTGGTGCGCGCGCTGACGGAGGTGGCGAGGGGCGGCAGCGTCCTCGACCCGAAGATCGTCGAGGCCCTCGTCGCGGCCAAGGAGCATCTCGCGCATTCGCCGCTCGCTCGATTGACCGATCGGGAGCGCGAGGTGCTCGGCCACATGGCCCAGGGACAGAACAACGCCGCGATCGCGAAGTCGCTCTTCCTGACCGAGCGTGCGGTGGAGAAGCACATCAACTCGCTGTTCCACAAGCTCGGCCTGACCGAGGAGCCCGACGTGCACCGCCGAGTGATGGCGGTGCTCGCCTTCTTGCGCGACCAGACGTAGCGATCGTTGGGCTCGTCGGCGCACGGCTACTGGGCCCGCCGCGTGTCGACGATGTAGACGCTGCACGGCGCGTGCCGGAGCACGAGGTTCGGAACCGTCTCGCGAACACGCCATCGTGACCCGTGGGTGCCGCGGTTCCCGAGCACGATGGTGTCCGCTCGGATCTCCTCAGCCACGTCCACGATCCGAGATGCGGCGTCGCCGTCCTCGATCCGGGTCGTGATCGACAGACCCGGGAACCTCGCGGCGAGACGACGCAGGTGCGTCTGGGGGTCGGCGGCCCGGTCCGGGTCGACGACCGCCCGAACGTCACCTTCGGACTTCACGTACAGGACCAAGAGCTCGGCACCGCGGTCACGAGCGAGTCGCGCCGCGTCCTCCACCGCGAGATCCGCGGCCGCCGAGGTGTCCGTTCCCACCAGGATCGTCGTCATCTGAGGTCCTCCTTCGTTCGTCATGGCGACGCTACGCCGCCCACCGGGCCACGACGACGGCGCGTGCATGCAGACTTCGCCGGGGTGCCAGCACTCCCTTGCCCCGGGTGTTCTCGCACCGGGAACCGCAGGTCGACGCCCTTGGAGGGACCCCTACACCGATGGGACGATGCGCTGGTCATGCCGGGATCCAGAACCTCGTCGCGCTTCGCCTGGTCCCTGGTGGGGCTGACGGTGGTGATCCTGCTCGCGGCCCTCGTGTTCCTGATCCTCGGTCTCGGCACACCCTTCCCGGAGTCGGCGTTCGGGTTCAAGGGGTGGGGATTGATCCTCGCGTCTGCGTTCGCGGTCGCCGGCGTCCTGATCGCTTCGCGCGTCCCCTCCAACCCGATCGGATGGGTTCTCCTTGCGGCGGGAGTGGGGACGGCGGTGCAGGAGTTCGCCCAGCATTACTCGCAGTACGGCCTCTATCACGCGCCCGGAGAAGTCCCCGGCGCCGACGTCGCCGCCTGGTTCACCGAATGGGTCTGGATCCCATACATGGCCGCGGTGGCGTTGGTGATCCCGATGCTCTATCCCACCGGGCAACTCCTATCCCGCCGTTGGGGATACATCCTCGTGCTCGGCCTGATCGGCGCCACGGCCGGCGCCCTCTGCTTCGGCTTGGCACCCGGCGAGCTCGAGAGCTTCCCCGGCGTGCCCAACCCCTTCGGGATCGACGGCGCGGACTGGATCCGGCCGGTCGGCGACATAGTCATGCTCGTGTTCGCGTCCGCCCTCCTCGGCGCCATCGCGTCCATGGCGATCCGGTACCGCCGATCGCGGGGGGAGGAGCGGCAGCAGCTGAAGTGGCTCCTGCTCGCGCTGTCGCTACTGGGTTCGACGTTCATCGTCGGCGTCCCCTACTGGACCCTCGGTGGGAACGGAACAACGTCGCTGGATGTGGTCGAGTACCTGCTCGTTGTCGCGCTCGTGTCGATCCCGGTCGCGATCGGGGTCGCGATCCTCAAGTACCGGCTGTACACGATCGACCTCGTGATCAAGAAGACGGTCGTCTACGCGGTCCTCGCGATCCTGCTCTTCGGCCTCGGAGCCGTCGTCGCGTGGGCGGCCGCCGGGCTCGTGCTGCGGGGGGCCGGGGAGGGCGAATACGCGTGGATGCTGGCCGGGATCGTGGTCGGCCTGGCGGTATGGCCGCTCCGCCGGGTCGCCACTCGCATCGCGGACCGGCTCGTGTTCGGGCGCCGGGCCACCCCCTATCAGGTCTTGAGCGAGTTCTCCGGCCGGGTGGCCGAGACCTACGCCGCCGACGACGTCCTGGAACGGATGGCGCAAGTCCTCGGCGAAGCGGTCGGCGCCGATGCCGCGACGGTGTGGCTCCGCGTGGGCGATCGGTTCCAACCCGGAGCGACCTGGCCCGCTCACCAGCCTGCCGCCCGATCGATCCCGACATCCGCGATCGAGGTTGCCCATCAAGGTGAGGTGCTCGGTGCCCTCTCGGTGCAGATGCCGGCGAGCGATCCGATCACCCCGTCCAAAGAGCAGCTGATCCGGGACCTCGCAGGGCAGGCGGGGCTCGTGCTCCGGAACGCGACCCTGATCGAGGACCTCAAGGCCTCGCGTCAGCGGCTCGTGGCCGCGCAGAACGAGGAGCGACGAAGGATCGAACGGAACATCCACGACGGAGCGCAGCAGCAGCTGGTCGCGCTCGCCGTGAAGCTGAAGCTCGCGGACTCACTCCTCGGCAAGAACGAGGCGCGCGCGCACGAGATGCTCGCCGACCTTCAGACCGACACGAGCCAGGCGCTGGAGGACCTGCGGGACCTCGCGCGCGGGATCTATCCGCCGCTGCTCGCGGACAAGGGGCTCGGTGCCGCGCTCGAGAGTCAGGCGCGGAAGTCGCACATGCCGGTCGATGTCGAGGTCGACGGGATCGGCCGCTACCCGCAGGAGGCGGAGGCTGCCGTGTACTTCTCATGCCTCGAGGCCCTGCAGAACATCGCCAAATACGCGGAGGCGACGGCCGTCACGATCCGGCTCTCACAGGCGAACGGCACCCTCAGCTTCGAGGTCACCGACGACGGCCTCGGCTTCGACGCCCACACCGCCGAGCGCGGCACGGGACTGCAGGGGATCGCCGACCGCCTTGCCGCGCTCGGCGGCGAGTTCGTCCTTCGCACCGCGCCCGGCCTGGGCACGACGATCCGGGGCGCCGTCCCCGTGGGGGTGGAGCCGTGAAGAGAAGCACTCCCTTCCGGCTCGCGTGGGGCTCGTTCGTCATCGATATCGCCCTCCTGGTCTGGAGTTTCGTCCTCGCGACGGGCGCGGCGTCCGGAGAGAAGGACTTCGTCGTCATCTACGGAGGGATCGGTCTGGTCCTCGGCTACGGTGGTGTCGGCGCGCTGATGGCCTCACGGCGGCCCGGCAATGCGATCGGATGGCTCTTCTGCGCGACCGCGACGGTCTTCGCTCTGTCGGCGTTCGCAGATGAGTTCGTGACCCGCGGACTCGTCACCGGTTCGATGGCGTTCGTCATCCCGCTCGCCTGGTTGCAGAGCTGGCTCTTCGTCTTGGCGCTGGAATCGATCCCGCTCGTCCTGGTGCTGTTCCCGGATGGCCGGCCGCCTTCGCGCAGATGGCGGCTCCTCGTCTGGGCGATCGCGGGCCTGACGCTCCTCGCCGTCCTCGGGTTCGTTCTTTCGCCGAACGGGCTCGAGACGCCGGACCGCTTCCATCTGGAGAATCCGACCGCGATCGAGTCGCTCGAGCCAGTGGCAGACGTCTTCCTGACGGTCGGGGGCATCGGCTCGCTCGTGGCCGCGCTCGCGGCACTGACGGCCTTGGTGCTCAGGTTCAGGAGGTCGTCCGGAGACGAGCGCCAGCAGATCAGGTGGCTGGCGTATGTCGGCATCGCAGCGCTCGTGCTGATGGTCGGCACCTTCGCCACCGAGAGCAACGTCGCCGTGAACAACGCGTTCTTCTTCCTCTTCTTCATCGTGCTCGCGATCGGCGTCCCTACCGCCATCGGCTTGGCGATCCTGAAATACGGCCTCTACGAGATCGACGTCGTCATCCGGCGGACCCTCGTGTTCGGCGCGCTCGCCGTTTTCATCACCGGCGTCTACGTTGCCGTCGTTGTCGTGATCAGCACACTCGCGACCGACTCGCTCGTCCCCTCGCTCGTGGCCACCGCTCTCGTCGCGGCGCTCTTCCAGCCGATCCGGCGCCGAGTCACGAGACTCGCCAACCGGCTCGTGTTCGGCAGGCGCGCGGAGCCCTACGAGGTGCTGGCCCGCTTCAGCGACCGCGTCGGCGCGACGTTCGCCGCCGAGGACGTGGTTCCTCGCACCGCTCGAGTGATCGCCGAGGGAACCGGCGCGAGCCATGTCGAGATCTGGCTCCGCGCCGACGGGATGCTTCATCCCTCCGCGGTCTGGCCATCGGACAGCACGCCGGGTGCCTCAGATCCGCTGATCCAGGAGATCAGGCATCAGGACCAGGTGCTCGGGGAGATCCGCGTCTGGACGGCGCCGGGCCAGCCACTTCGCCCCACCGAGGAGAAGCTCCTCGCCGACCTGGCTTCCCAGACGGGGCTGGTCATCCGGAACCTGTCGCTCACCGGCGAGTTGCAGGCGCGGGTCGACGAGCTCTCCGTTCGGGCTCGTGAGCTCCAGGGATCGCGGATGCGGATCGTGCAGGCCCATGACGCCGAACGCCGCCGACTGGAGCGCAACATCCACGATGGCGCACAGCAACATCTGGTGGCGCTCGCAGTGAAGCTTCGTCTCGTGGGTACCACGGCGGCGAAGGACCCGCGGCGGGCGGCGGACCAGCTCACGGACCTCAGGGATCAGACGGATCTCGCGCTCACGACACTGCTCGACCTGGCCAGCGGAATCTATCCCTCGGTGCTGGAAGAACAAGGGGTCGGCACCGCCTTGGCCGCGCAAGGTGGAGCGGCCGGCGTCCCCGTCTCGGTCGACAGCGACGGGGTCGACCGACTTCCGATCGAGATCGAGGCCGCCGTGTATTTCGTGTGCCTCGAGGCGATGCAGAACGCCGCCAAGTACGCGCGGGGGACCGAGGTTCGCGTTCGCCTCGCTCGCGACGATGACGGCCTTTCCTTCTGGGTGGAAGACGACGGGGTCGGCTTCGACTCGGCGGTGGCGCCGCGCGGCACCGGCCTGCAGAACATGCGTGATCGCTTGGCCGCATTCGGAGGCGACGTCACGATCACCTCGACGCAGGGCTCGGGAACGACGGTCTCGGGGCGGCTGCGAGTGCCGGCAAGGGTGCGGTCGTCGTGAGCGAACGAACGGCGACGCGCTCGTCGCGGTGTGCCAGGATCGTCCACGTCGCCTCGCTCGCCATCCTCGCGCTGGTCATCCTCGCGGTGATCGGCGGGGCTCTTACCGGGGAGGGTGGGGGCGATCTGCTCTTCGTGGTTCTCGTCATCGTGCTCGTGAGCGGGTTCTCCACGCTCGGTCGGCTCATCGTGACCCGTGCCGGCAATGTCCTGGGCTGGGTGTTCCTCGTGATGGGCGGCGCGCTGGCTCTCGGCTTGCCCGGCGAAGGGTACGTCGTCGTCGCGTTCCGGGAGCCATACGTCCCGAGCCTCCCCGGCACGGGGATCGCAGGGGTGACGGCGAGCCTGTTCCCCCCCGTGATGGCGCTCGCGATCCCGATGCTCTTCCTCTTGTTCCCGACGGGGGCACCGCCTACCCCTCGATGGCGATGGGTGAGCCGTGCCTGGCTGGTCGGGAGTCTGCTCTGCTTGGTCTGGCTCCTGTTCCGCCCTGGCGTCATCTACGCCGAGCCGAACCGCTTCCGGATCCGGAACCCGCTCGGGCTCGAGTTCCTCCGTCCGTGGGGACCGCTCTTCGACGCCGGGGTTGCGATCGTCCTTGCAGCCTCGGCGGCGGCGATCGTCTCGCTCATCGTTCGCTTCCGTCGAGCTCGAGGGGACGAACGACAGCAGATCAAGTGGCTGATGCTGGTGGCACTCGCGGCCGCCGCCATCCTGGTCGCGATGCTCGTACAAGGATTCCTGATCTCGGGGCCTGAGTCCGATGTCCTCTGGATCTCGCTTGCCGTGGTGCTGGTGCTGGGGATCCCGTCGGCCACCGCGCTCGCGATCTTCCGATACCGCCTCTATGACGTCGACGTCGTCGTCTCCAAGACCATCGCATACGTCGCGTTAGCCCTCGGCATCGCTGCCGTCTACGTCGGGCTCGTCGTGGGGATCGGCGAGTTGATCGGCGATACGCGCAGCCAGGCCCTCAGGATCGCTGCGACCGCCCTCGTCGCGGTCGGCGTGCAACCAGCGTGGTCGTTGCTCCAGCAGGTGGCGAATCGGATCGTGTATGGGCGCCGCGCCACTCCGTACGAGGTCATGGCGGAATTCGGCCATCGGGTGGCGGGAGTACCCTCGGCGGATCACGTGCTTTCCGACATGGCCGAGGCGGCGGGTCGGGGGGTAGGCGCGCGAGCCGCCCGCGTACAGCTCTTCATGGAGGAGGGCCGGACGCTGGCGGCCACGTGGCCGCCGGACACCGACATCGCCGAGCCCACGCTGGTCCTCGGCATCGACCACGCGGGCAAGCCGATCGGCGATCTCGCGATCGTGAAGCAGGCGAGCGAGCCCCTCCGTTCAGCCGAGCGATCACTTCTGGAGGACCTCGCCGGGCACGCGGGGATCGCTCTCCAGAACGCACGGCTGACGCTCGACCTCGAAGCGCGGGCGGAAGACCTCGCATCGCAGAACGAGGAGCTCCGGCTGTCTCGTGAACGGTTGGTGACCGTACGCGACGCCCAGCGACGGAGGTTGGAGCAAGAGCTCAGGGACGGCGTGGGAGCGGAGATCGCCCGGATCCGTGACCAGATCGGCTTCGATGCGGAGCGTGTGGCGGCACACCCCGATCCTGTGCGAGCCTCGCTCGACCATCTGAGCGAACGGACGAACGCCGCGCTGGACGACCTTCGGGAAGTCGCGCGCGGGATCTTCCCTCCGCTCCTCGTCGATCAAGGACTTGCTGCGGCCCTCTCGGCGATGGCCCGACGTGCCGGGTCGGAGTCACGATTCTCGATCGAGACGGGCGAACCCGGGACCCGCTACGACTACGCCATCGAGGCCGCCGTGTACTTCTGCTGCGTGCAGGCGGTTCAGAACGCGGTGCGCCATGCCCCGGGATCTCCGATCGAGATCTCGATCGACCAGGCCGGCGAGAGGCTCTCGTTCACCGTTCACGACCACGGGGCCGGCTTCACCGTCGAACGGGCGACCGAGGGCGAAGGGTTCCAGATCATGCGCGACCGGATGGCCGCGTTCGGGGGCACCCTCACGATCGAGAGCGTGCCTGGAGAGGGGACGACGGTCACCGGAACCGTACCGGCCCGTATATCCGAGGTGGTGGGATGAGCCCGAAGACCGCACGGATGATCGCGGGAGTCATCGTCGGACTCAGCTTCGTCGCGGTCGTCGCCTCCATCCCGGTCGGGCTGGCCGCCCGTCAGCGGGTCGGGCCGGGAGAGATCGTCGTGGTGGGGGACCTGAGCACGCCCCGGATGCAAGTGTTGTTGAGGGAGCTCCAGAGGGAGCGTGCGCGCGGGGACGCGCTCGAGGCCAGCACCGGCGGGTACAACCCAGGCTTCGCCGTCCTCGTCGTGCTCTTGCTCGTGTGGCTCGGCGTCGGCTTCCTGATCGTATGGCGACAACCGCGGAACTGGGCCGGATGGATCTTCCTGATCACCGGCGCCCCGTTCCCGTTGCTCACGCTCGGCCAGGCACTCGTGATCCACGGACTGAAGGCCGAGCCGGGTTCCGTCCCACTGGTCGGGCTCTGGGCCACCCTCGGCGAGTACGCCCTGTATCCGATCGCGCTGCTCCCGCTCCTGTTCCTCCTGTACCCGGACGGTCATGCGCCCAGCCGTCGATGGCGATGGGCCGTCGCCGGTCTCGTCGGGGGCACTGCCCTCGCGATCGTCGGCTTCTCCGTCCGCCCCGGCCCCTACAACAACTGGATCGGGGACGGGATCCTCTATGAGAACCCGTTCGGGATCGACAGCTTGGCGACCTTCGCGCCGAAGGTGATCCAGGTGGGCACCGTGATCGCCCTGCTCTCCGCCGCCTCCACCGTCGTCGCCGTGCGACAGCGGTTCAAGCGCGCGGTCGGAGAGGAACGCCAGCAGATGCGGTGGTTGGCCTACGTGGCCTCGCTCGCCGGCTTCTTCTTCGTGATGCAGTGGGTGGTCGGCCTGGGAGCCGAGCTCTTCTTCCGGAATGAGGACGCCCCCGTCTTCGAAGCGTTCTTCGCGCTCACCGCGTTCACGATCGTGCTGGGCGTCCCCGCCGCGTACCTCGTCGCGATCTTCCGTCACGGCCTCTGGGATCTCGACGTCGTCGTCAAGAAGACCTTGCAATACGG
>Ga0136614_10000041_pt1 | contig 42387 bp, 36 predicted proteins | sample AntDrymUQ2792106_2_FD_106643 | JGI IMG/M metagenome (GOLD analysis project Ga0136614, IMG submission 106643) | Polar desert sand microbial communities from Dry Valleys, Antarctica - metaG UQ279 (21.06) | ecosystem: Environmental > Terrestrial > Soil > Desert | place: Antarctica: Dry Valley... | reverse complement strand
TTTGGCGCTAGTCCTCTGGGGCAAGAGTTCACCCCGACTTTTAGTGGGCTGAATGTGGTGGAAATACTCATCGGCCCCAGGATGCTTAACTCGGTCGGTGGGGTGAACATCCGGATCGGCTCCATCAGCGGAACTATCATCGGGACGAGCTTGGCCACTGTCGATGCCAATCTCCCACCCGGCCCGGGGGGCTTGGGGGCGGTATTGCGCTTTGACTTCCCGTCCCTGGTCCCGCTCGTACCGGAGAGTCTCTACGTGATCGAGCTATACCTCGTGTCGGGGGGCTATCTCCCTGTTTTTAGTGACTCTGACACCTACACCCGCGGCAGGAGTATCGCATTTGGGAATCCAGTCTCTTCACGAGACCTGTGGTTCCGTGAAGGCATACGTGCTACAGAACCTATTCCTGAACCGACTACCATGCTGTTACTCGGCACAGGCTTGGCAGGAGTCGGGGCGGCAGTGCGTAAGAGACGTAAAGCTCACGAGCGCGAAAAAGTGTAGCGCAGCAACTCTCGCCAGACATTGAACCACCCGCGAGCAGACAAGCTCGCGGGTGGTTTTGTTTCGCTGCATAGAGCGGCTCACACGGAAGTGGGCAGCTCTAAACTTATGAGGACGGTCATAAATCGACGAGCGAATTTCCCGGCAACGCTTGTTCGAGTGGCCCGTCTAGTGGCTTGACCAAATCCTATTCGCAAATTCCAACTTCCGGCTTTTTTAAGCATCGTTAGGCGGGCAGTCGGTTCCGCAATTGCCGCTTGAACTCGACGGCGGTCAGACGGTGTTTGAAGGTCACGATTCCGTTAACGGTTACAACCGGGACATCAAGGCCGTGGAGTCGGGCGAGCGATGAATCGGTGTCGATGTTTATCTCTTCGAAAGTGAATTCGTCATGACAGCCGGCGGCGAAGATTTCTTGTTTGGCTTCTTCGCAGAGATGGCAACCGGGGCGCGTGTAGATGATGACGTGCGGTTTGTCGGTCATGATGTGATGCGCGGGGAAAAGAACAGCCATCGATTAACGACTGTCGAAAATTTTTGAGACATTGAGTTGAAGGCACGCCGGGGCGGAGCGAATCGTTCGACGTTCGTGTGAAAAAATAAAATCTTGCCAGCGGAACGCAGAAATAGTATAAAGGCGCTGAGCCAGCCGATTCATAAATTTTTTTCAGGTGCGGCGCACTTCATTGTCACGCTTAACAATTGCATCCCAGCGCAAAGAAACTTCGCTCTTGTGCGGAGAGTTGCATCACTTGCGCGTGGGATCTTATTCTGTGACAATTCATCGGCTGAAACATTAGCAATTGAAGACGCCGTTATACCAAATCCTCTAACGGAGGTCGCGGCATGGACAACCACGCGAACCCTACTCTTCCTGCGGAAAGTGAACCCGACGCCGTGCCCACCAAGGACGCCCCGGCCACGGCAGCGTCCGGACAGGCCGAACCTCGCGTCAACGGTTCACCAACGCAGGCCAGTGCGTCCACGGTTTCGCCTCCGAGAGAAGCGGCGCTCGCGAGCGCGCCGCCAGCAGTGACATCTCCGACACATACGTCCACAACAACCACAGCACAGACGGCAGTTCCTCCGGCGACGGTCGCGGCGAAGGCGCCCGCCGCGGCGAGCGCCGGGGTCACCAAGGCTGCTCCGAAGGCCGTTCCAGCGTCCAAGCCTGCCGGCGCCGGCGCCGTCGTTCAAAGCACGATTGATACGCCGACGAACAGGACGCGGCGACGCATCGTCTGGGCCGCCATCGCCGGGTTCCTCGGCACCAGCTTTTTGATGTTCCTGCGCTTCTTTCTGCCGCGCGCCATCTACGAGCCGTCGAGCGTCTTCCGCATCGGGTTTCCCGGTGACTACTCGCTCGGTGTCGACACGAAGTATCAACAGCAGTATCGCATCTGGGTGACGAAGACTTCCGACCGCATGTTTGTGATCTTCGCGGTTTGCACACACCTCGGATGCACGCCTGATTGGAAGTCGAGCGAGAACAAATTCAAGTGCCCGTGTCATGGCAGCGGCTACGATAGCGAGGGCGTCAACTTCGAAGGCCCGGCACCACGACCGATGGACCGTGCGCATGTCGAACTCGATGCCGAAGGCCAGATTGTAGTCAACACCGGCAGGCTGTACCAGTGGCCGAAAGGTGGCGACAACAAATTCGACGAACCGGGGGCGTACATTCCGTTGTAAAAGAATTTGCGATTTTAGATTTGCGATTTTAGATTGAAGATAAAGCGCCCTGGAACACACTGTTGCGGACTGTAAGTTTCAATTGCTTTTAATCGCAAATCGAAAATTAAAAACTGGGGGGCGGTATGGAGCCTGAAAGTCCTGAATCGAAAACGGGGAAACCCGGAGGCATTACTACAAAACCCGGAGTCACTACGAGGACGGGGGTTGGACTGTTGGAGAAAGCGCGCGAGGAAAGCCTCGCCCTCAAAGACCGTGCTCTCGATGAGGCGAAAGCCTACAAAGACCCGCAGCAGACGCAACTCTGGAAGTCGATCTTTCGCGTCTCGCACGAACGCTCCGACCCGCGCAACCGCTCGCTCGCCGTCCTTTCGAACGTTTTCCTTCATCTTCACCCAGCCAAGATCAATCGCGACGCGGTGCGCTACGGTTTCACGTGGGGGATGGGCGGCATTACGTTCTATCTATTCATCGTGCTGACCTTCACCGGCGTGCTGCTGATGTTCTACTACCACCCGACAAAGGTGCAGGCGTTCCGCGACATCCTCTACCTCGAACACGACGTGCCGTTCGGCAAACTCTTACGGAACATGCACCGTTGGGCGGCGCACCTGATGATTATCACGACGTGGCTGCACATGTTTCGCGTCGTGCTGACCGGCTCCTACAAGCGCCCGCGCGAATTCAATTGGTGCGTCGGCGTGGTGCTGCTGGTGCTGACGCTGCTGCTGTCATTCACTGGCTACCTGCTGCCCGACGACCAACTCGGCTTCTGGGCGGTGACGGTCGGCACCAACATGGCGCGCGCCACGCCGATGTTCGGCAGCGAAGGCCCGTTTGGTCCGCAACTCGGCATGACGCCGTTTAATGATGTGCGCTTCGGCCTGCTCGGCGGTTCGATTGTGGATTCGAACGCGCTACTGCGCTCGTACATCTGGCACTGCATCGGCATCCCGCTCGTCGCGTCGATTTTCATGGCGGTGCATTTCTGGCGCATCCGCAAAGACGGCGGCATCTCCGGCCCCGCGCCGGTGATGCTCGAATCGGAAATGAAAGCTAAAAAGCCGTGACAAGTGACAAGTGACAGGTGACAAGATAAAACCTTGCTCTTACCTGTCACCTGTCACCTGTCACCTGTCACCTGTCACTAAAAATATGGACTGGCATCAATTGTGGAAGATCACGGCGGCGCCGGACAACATCCCGATTGTGGCGATGCTGTTCCTGGTGCCGTTCTTCACGTGGCTCGGTCTGAAGCAGGCACGAGAGAACGACCGCTTGATCGAGCAGTTGGAGCGCGACCCGCAACTCGCCAAGACGCACCATCGCAAGACGCTGCCGTGGCGACCGGGTTGGGCGCGCGAGCTGCACGTGTGGCCGTTTCTCATTCGCATCGAATTTCTCGCCGCTGTGATCGTGACGGTGATTCTGTTCGTGTGGTCAATCACGCTTGACGCGCCGCTCGAAGAACCCGCCAACCCCAACCTGACCATGAACCCGTCGAAGGCACCGTGGTACTTCCTCGGCCTGCAGGAGATGCTCGTCTACTTCGACCCGTGGATCGCCGGCGTGGTGATGCCGTCGCTGATTATGGTCGGGCTGATGGTCTTCCCGTACGTCGACTCGAACCCGTTCGGCAACGGTTATTACACGATTAAGCAGCGGCGCTTCGCGCTGGGCATGTTCGGCATCGGATGGCTGACGTGGATCGCGCTGATCATCATCGGCACGTTTATCCGCGGCCCCGGCTGGATTTGGTTCTGGCCGGGCCAGACGTGGGACCATAACGCCGTCGTGTTCGACAAGAACCGCGACCTCCATGACTTCGTCGGCATCACGAGTATGCCCGCGAAGATCATCTTCGGCGCGATAGTGGTCGGACTATTTTACGTGCTCGCGGGTTTACTGCTGCACAAGCTGATGACGTGGAACGGCTTCGAGCGGAAATTGCTCGCCCGCACGAGCTTGCTGCAATACGTGATGTTCCAGTTCTTCGCCATCTCGGTTTTGATCGCGCTACCGGTCAAGATCGCTCTGCGCCTCGCGCTGAACATCAAGTACGTGTGGGTGACCCCGTGGTTTAATGTTTAAGCTGTCAGCCGTCAGCTCTCAGCTTTCAGCCAGCACTAAATTACTCAGGGCTGTTTTCAACCACCACCGATCAAATGATGCCCTCTGTTTTGCTGATAGCTGAACGCTGATAGCTGATAGCCGATTCGGAGAATTTAACTCGTGGCTGAGACACCTGACGCCGACAAAATTATCAAGCGCGAGCCTGACGCCGCCCCGGCGCCCGACCCGATCACCAGCCGCTCGACGAGTAGCATTCTGCTCATCTGCGCGCTGCTACTGATGGGGTCGCTGGCATGGGCGCTCTATGATGAAGTGTACGGTCAGCGCCCCTGGAAGAACACGCAGCGCATCTTCGTGCAGCGGTACAACCGTTACCTGAAGATTCTGAAGCGACGCGGCAACCAGACCGAGAAGGATGTGAAGGAGAGCGCCGCGTATCAGGAGTTGGATCAGGCGGCGAAGGCGGCGGCAGAACAGGTCGAGCCGCGCAAGCGCGAGATTGACAAGCGGGCCAAGGTCATCGACTCGCAGATCGCCGCGATTACCGATCCGTTCCAAAACGCACGCGGCAACATCACGCTGATTAACTATCGAATCGAGAGCGCGCCGAGCCAGTCGAAGAAAGACGATTTGCGAAAGGATATCGATGAGGTCAAGCGTGAGCAGATCGAGGTCGAGATGCCCGCCGATGACGGCTCGAACAAGACGCAGGAGATGAAGCTCACCTTCCCGCAGATCGAAGAGCGCTACAACAAATCGAAGGAAGAGAAGGCGCGTCTGCTGGTTGAGCGCGCCGAGTTGTTGCGCGAGTCGGGTGAGTTGGCGAAGAAGCGCGACGACTATTTAAAAGAGAACTTGATCGGCCTCAGTGCGCAGCAGGTCGACAGTCTGTTGAAGAAGAACGAGAACTTCGACTACACGATGCGGCAGATCAATGTTTCGAGCGTCGATGTGGTCGACCGCTGCGAGACGTGTCACCTCGGCATCCGCGAACCGCTGGAATTGACACCGGCAGTGATGAAGGGACGGCGCCGAACTCCGGATAGTTTCGCCCGCGCCTTCATCAGCCACCCGAATAAAGAGTTGCTCCAAATCCACGACGTGGAACGATTCGGCTGCGCCAGTTGCCACGGCGGCAATGGCCGCGCGACGACGACAATTGAAAAAGCGCACGGGACGAATCGGCACTGGTTGTTCCCGCTCCACCGGAAAGAGAATCTGGAGGCGGGTTGTCAGCAGTGTCACTCGCGCGACCGCGTGCTCGACGGCGCGCCGACCCTGACGCTCGGCAAAGATTTATTCCAGCAGCGCGGCTGCGTCGGTTGCCACCGCTACGAAGGCTTCGACCGCGAGTCGGACGCGCTCGCCGGCACGCGGCAGTTGGTCAAGCAACTCGAAGAGGAACAACTCGCCAACGACCGCGAAGCGCGGCAGGCCGCCGCCGGCGTGGCCGACGCCGCCGACGACGCGGCGGCGCAGAAACTGCTCGCCCGCGCCGAGGCGCTGCGCGTCACCAACAGTCAGATCGAGGCGCGCGTCGAACAACTGAACACGCAATCGCGTTTCCTGATGCTCGATCAAAAGAAGGTCGGGCCAAATCTGAAGGATGTGCGACTGAAACTGCGCAAGGAATGGATTCCTGAATGGCTGCGCAACCCGCAGGAATTTCGCCCCGGCACAAAGATGCCGACCTATTGGCGACTCGACGGCGAGGGCCACCACGCCCGCGACAAAGAGCGCGAGACGAACGAGCGCAAAGCGATTGCGGCCTATCTCTGGCAGGAAAGCTTTGACGGTCAGGTGCCGCAGCAAGCGCAGGGCGATGGCGCGCGTGGAAAACAAATCTTTGAAACCATCGGCTGCATGTCCTGTCACTCCATCGGCGATCCGGGCAGTGAAGTCGGCGGCGACTTTGCCGCGAACCTCCAGCGCGTCGCCGAAAAGTCGAACTACGATTACATCGTCCGCTGGATACACAACCCGCGCGAACGCTGGGCGCCCTATAGCCCGAAGCTGAAACGCGATTTGACGCGCGAGGATTACCAGAGTCGCGGCGCCGCCTATGTCTTCGACGCGGAGCACGCCAAGTCCCCGCTCGACGGCTCCGAGTTGCAGGTGCAGAACATGACTGTGATGCCGAACTTCCGTCTCTCCGACGCGGACGCGCGCGACATCGCCACCTATCTCTTCAGGCTGTCGAACCGCGGCACGTACCCGGACGCCTCGTTTATGGACGACGCGCGTTTGAAAGAGCAGGGGCACACGTTGATTAAGCAATACGGGTGCGCCGGCTGCCACGAGATCAAAGGATTTGAGGAAGAGCAGCGCGTCGGCAAAGAACTGACGACCGAGGGCGCGACGCCGATTGAGCGGCTCGACTTCGCGCTGCTGACGCACGACGCCGAGCGCGGCATCGACCCGCACGACCCGAAGAAGAAAGTCGAGCCGTGGTACAACCGCAAAGGCTTCTTCGAAAATAAGCTGGCGGCCCCGTGGATTTACGACGAAGGCAAAGAGAAAGAGCCGCAGGACATGCTGCGCATGCCGCAGCCGTACATGAACGAGCAGAAGGGTTGGCGAAACGCGCTGACGACACTGCTGATCGGCAGCGTCGGGTTCGAGGGCGCAAGCGTTCCGCCGTCACTTTTCTACCGCCCGACCGACGCCCAGAAAGACATACAGGACGGCTGGTGGGTGATCAAGAAATATAACTGCATGGGATGCCACAGCGTGCAAGTCGGGCAGCGGTCAGTGCTGTCGGGACTGCCGTCGTACCAATCGCCGGAAGGCCGTGGTGAATTGCCACCCGGCTTGATGACCGAAGGCGCGCGGGTCGATCCGAATTGGCTGCTCGGTTTCCTGCGTGACCCGTCGCTGAGCGCAACCGGGAACGGGAATCAACTGACCGCGACCGCGCACACTACCATGATGACGAACTCCGTCGGCTTCACACGGCAGCAGGGCGGCGCGAACGGCGAAAACGCGGCGGGCGGTCGGGCGGGCAGTCAGACGGGTAAGCCGTCCGGCAGTCAAAATCAGACCCGCAATCAAAGTCAGGTGGGCAAGCAGTCGTCCGCCGCACAAGTTGATGGCGCGTTGCTGCCACAGCCGGGCGCGAACCGCAACGGCGTGCGCACATACTTGAAAGCGCGGATGCCGACCTTTAACTTTTCGCCAAACGAATTGCGCACGTTGATTCGTTTCTTCCTCGCGGTTTCGGCGCAGCAGGAACCGTACATCAAAGAGAATCTCGACCCGCTCACCGATCAGGAGCAGCAGTTGGCGCGTTCGCTATTCACGTCGCAGGCGGCACCATGCCTGAAGTGTCACCTGACCGGCAACCCTTCACATGACAAGACGGCTTCAGCGCCGAACTTCCTGCAGGCCGGCGAGCGTCTCAAGCCGGGCTGGACGTTCCATTGGCTGCTCGACCCGCAGCGCATCATGCCGGGCACCTCGATGCCTTCCGATTTATTCGAGAAGGTCGGCGAGCGTTGGGTGTTGAAGGGGATGCCGCAGCAACTCTATGACGGTTACCAGGGCGACCACGCGAAGCTGCTGGTGCGTTACATGCTGCAATTGACGCCGGACGAACAGCGTCGCATCTCGTCCGGGACGCCTTCGGCTCCTGCCAACGGAGCACAGGCGGCGGGGCAGGTCGCGTCCGCACACCGTGGGCTGAAGACGCCGGCGGCACAAGCCTTGTCGAAGCGCAGCAGCAATTACCGCGGCGCGCGTTCGCAACGCGCCGCTGTGCGCCCCGCGCGGCGGCGTGAGTTGTCGTCATCACCACCGCCGCCGAAGCGGACGGCACACGTTCGCCCGCGTGCGCGTGTGTAGTCAGTCGCGGTACGGCGGCGGCCCATTGGCAACGCTGTGCAACCGTCTCTCTAGACAGCAAACTCTATTCGTAAATTTCTTTAGCGAAGGGATTAATCAAATGATGATGAAACGCGCGCAGATGCTTTTGCTGCTGCTCGCCGTGCTCGGTCTGCTGACGCTGTCAATGGCATCCTGCGGGGGCGGTGAAGAAGATGATGACCTGGCGGAAGATGATGCCTCGCCGGCCGAGTCTGCCGGTGCGAAGTACACGCCGAGCGGCAACGAGGGGACGGTCACCGGTACAATCGCGTTCACGGGGGCGGTGCCGGAGCCGATCTCGATCAGTATGGACGCCGACGCGACATGCGGAGCCGCGAACCCGAACGCGGTGGTCGAGGATGTGGTCGTCAAAGACGGCAAACTCGGAAACGTCTTCATCTACGTCAAAGACGGCAAGACCGCGGATGGCGGAAAGAACATTGCCAACCTGACGTTTGATGTACCGACCGAAACGAAGACGCTCGATCAAAAGGGGTGTCACTATACGCCGCACGTCATTGGCGTGATGGTCGGGCAGAAGTTGAGCGTCACGAACAGCGATAAAACTTCGCACAATGTCAATGTGCAGGCCAAGAGCAACCCGCAGTTTAATCAATCGCAGACGACCGGCGCGCCCCCCATCGAAAAAACATTTGTGCGCGCCGAAACCTTGATCCCGGTCAAGTGTCAGGTGCATCCGTGGATGAAGTCATACATCGGCGTCGTCAAGCACCCGTTCCACGCGGTGAGCGGTGAAGACGGCACATACGAAATCAAGGGTCTGCCGGCGGGAACCTACACGCTCGTCGCGTGGCACGAAAAGCTCGGCGAGAAAACACAGTCCGTCACCGTCGGCGCGAAGGAGAGCAAAGCACAGGACTTCTCTTTCGGCGGCGGCGCGACCACGTCACTACAGCCGGGCGGCTCGTTCGAAATGCTGCCGGCGCTCGACCTGCCGATGCTCGGAGGTCATTAGCAACGTGCGCTGTCGTGATAAGCATTTCTACTCTCAGTCGCGATTGCCAGTTGTCACACGGCGTTCTACAATCTGATTGATCTTCAACAGCACCGAGCAAGCGCCCCACATTCATTACCGGAGAGCATCTCTTAAACGTGCCGGTTCAAAGTCCGGGTTCGTCTTCAGGTGCAAACAATTCATGGTCAGTCAGAGTGTGTCATACATGGAAAGCATTGCCTTCGAAATCGAACCGGTAGTGACGGCGGCTGCTTCGCCGGAACCGCTGACGCGGCTTGAAAAGCTTGGGGCCTACATCGAGCTAACGAAGCCGCGCATCACTTTTTTAATCGCCCTCACTTCAGCCGCCGGGTTCTGTCTCGGCACCGAAGGGCGGCTTGATTATGCGTTGCTGGCGCACACGCTCTTCGGCGTCGCGCTGCTGTCATCTGGCATCGCGGCGCTCAATCAGTATATCGAGCGCGACCTTGATTTACTGATGCGGCGCACCGCGCGGCGCCCTCTGCCGACAGGTAAACTCAGGCCAGCGGATGCGCTCGTCTTCGGCGTCGCAGTGACTGTGCTCGCGGAAGTTTACCTCGCGCTGTTCGTCAACCCGCTGACGGCGCTACTCGGTATGACGATCATCATCGGCTATCTCTTCTGCTACACGCCGCTGAAGACGCGCACCTCTCTGTCGACGGTCGTCGGGGCGTTCCCCGGCGCGATGCCGCCGCTGGTCGGGTGGGCGGCGGCGAACAACAGCCTCAGCCTCGAAGCGTGGGCGCTATTCGCCATCCTGTTCCTGTGGCAGTTTCCGCACTTCCTCGCGATTGCGTGGATGTACCGCGAGGACTACGCCCGCGCCGGAATCGTGATGTTGCCGGTCGTCGAACCTGCCGGGCGGATGACCGGGCAGCAGATCGTCATCTGGGCGTTGCTGCTGCTGCCGGTCAGCCTCATGCCGGCGGCGCTCGGCACGTCGGGCGCTGTCTACTTCTTCGGCGCGATTGCGCTCGGCTTGATGTACATCGTCAGCAGCGTCATCGCCGCCGTCTCGCTGTCGCGGCAGAACGCACGGCGGTTGCTGCTCGCGTCGGTGCTGTACCTGCCGGTGTTGTTCGGTCTGATGGTCATGAATCAGTGAGCGAATTTTCGATTTTCGATTTGAAATGCAGTGAACGATCTACTGCGTCATCTTTTTCAGATCAGTAATCGCAAATCGGCAATCGCAAAGCCCAAACTAAGGAGACTGAAACATGGGACGTGCTTTAGCGGTGTTCATCTGGGTGATGACGCTCGCAACCGTGTGGATGTTCGTGGACGGGCGCTGGTGGTTTCCGGAGTCGATCACGGCGCACGGCCCGGCCTACGACCGGCAGTTTCTAATCTCGATCATCGTCGTCGGCCTCACCTTCGCGGCGGCGCAGATCGGCCTCGGCGTGATGCTGTGGCGGTACGGCTCCAGCCGGCGCGGGGGCAATGAACGCGCCGTCTACTCGCACGGCAGCAACCGTCTCGAAGTCGTCTGGACCATCGTCACGGCGGTCATCTTCGTGTCGCTCGGCTTGATGGGGCAGCGCGTGTGGGCGCAACTCCACTTCAACAACGCGCCCGCCGGCTCCGCCCAGATTCGCGTCACCGCGCAGCAGTTCCAGTGGAACTTTCATTATCCTGGTGCCGACAATAAATTCGGGCGCACCGACCCGGCGAAGATCGCCGATGCCTCCGCCAACTTCATCGGGCTGGACGAAGACAGCCCCGGTGCGAAGGATGACGTGGTGGTGCCGACGCTCGCCGTGCAGGTCGACCGTCCCGTCGAACTCGTTCTCAGCGCGCGCGACGTAACGCACAGCATCTGGGTACCTGAATTGCGGTTCAAACAGGACCTGGTGCCGGGCTTGAACATCAGCGTTCACTTCACGCCGGTCAAGACCGGCAAGTTCGAACTTGCCTGCGCCGAACTCTGCGGCCAACTGCATTACAAAATGAAAAGCTATCTGCTGGTGCTGCCTGAGAATGAGTATCGCGAGATGGCCGCGCTTCCGCCCGCCCAGTTTAAGACGCGGATGACAGAGTTGCTGAAGAAGTACCCACTGGGCAGCGTTCCACACTGAGGACGGATAACAAAATACTATCACCGCCGAGAACGCGAGAGGACGCCTCGGCATCCACACAGCGGTTCACCTGATTGCTGCTGCTGTCTGTCACATCTTCCGCGACCTCTCACGCGTCCGCGGGCGGTTAAATTCTGGTAGCTATTTTGGTTTCAATCCTAATCATTCCGGCGCGACCCCCAGAGCCGCCACCGACGAGGAGAAGAGAGAGATGGCCGAGGCAGAGACGATTCACGATGTAATCCAGCCCGCCGCCGCCCACGCGCACGCTCCATCCATGGCGGCGCACCATCACGGCCCGCCGACAGGCTTTATCCGTAAATACATTTTCAGCGTCGACCACAAAGTGATCGGCATCCAGTACCTACTGCTGGCGATGGCGGCGGTGCTGGTCGGGATGCTTCTGTCGGTGCTGATGCGGATGAATCTGACATGGCCGGGGACGGCGTGGCCGCTCCTCGAAATACTCTTTCCGATTGGCGCGAAGGGCGGCGTGATGACGCCGGAATTCTACCTCTCGCTGGTGACGATGCACGGCACGATGATGGTCTTCTTTGTGCTGACGACCGCGCCGCAGGGTGGCTTCGGGAACTACTTTCTGCCGATTCAGATCGGCGCGGAAGACATGGCGTTTCCGACGCTCAACATGCTGTCGTTCTGGGTCACGTTCGTTGGCTTTGTGGCGCTGATCGCGGCGGCGTTCGTCGAAGGAGGCGGGCCGACCGGCGGCTGGACCGGCTATCCGACGCTCAACGCCATTGGCGGCAAGCTGAACGTGCCGGGGATGGGAAGCGCCCAGAATTTATGGTGGAACGGGCAGAACCTGTGGATCATCAGTATCGCCATCTTCTGCGTCGCATCGCTGCTTGGCGCGCTCAATTTCATTACGACGCTGCTGAACATGCGGACGCGCGGAATGTCTCTGATGCGAATGCCGCTCACCTGTTGGTCGTGGTTCACGACCGCGATTCTCGCGCTGCTCGCGTTCCCGGTGCTGTTGGCGGCGGGGGTGTTGCTCTTTCTCGACCGCACCGCCGATACCAGCTTCTTCGTTCCCGGCGGGCTGTCGGACGGGACGCGCGTGTTGACGGAACATAACGGCGGCTCGCCGATTCTGTGGCAGCACTTGTTCTGGTTCTTCGGCCACCCGGAGGTGTACATCGCGATTCTGCCGGGGATGGGCGTGACCTCGCACGTTCTGTCGACGTTCGCGCGCAAGCCGGTGTTCGGCTATCGCGCGATGGTCTTCGCGATGTTCGCCATCGGGTTGCTCGGCTTCTTCGTGTGGGGCCATCACATGTTTCTGAGCGGCATGAGTCCATATACCGGCATGGCCTTCTCAGTCCTGACGCTGACGATTGGCGTCCCGTCGGCGATCAAAACTTTCAACTGGATCGGGACGCTGTGGGGCGGGCGCATCAGGTTCACGACCCCGATGCTGTTCGCCATCGGCTTCGTCTCGCTGTTCGTCGCGGGCGGTGTGACCGGCATCGTGCTCGGCCAGACTTCCCTTGATCTGTCGATGCACGATACTTACTTTGTGCTCGGACACTTTCACCTCGTGATGGGCGTCGCGGCGATTTTCGGGATGTTCGCCGGAACCTACTTCTGGTTCCCGAAGATGTTCGGAAGGATGATGAGCGAGCGACTCGGCAAGATTCACTTCTGGCCGACGTTCATCGGCGTCTACGCGATCTTCATCCCGTTCCACATCATGGGCATCGTCGGGATGCCGCGCCGCTATGCGTCGTTCGAGGAGTACGAATTCCTGCGTGTGCTCGACCCGGTCGTGTTGTTCGTCACCATCGCGGTCATCATCACCGTCGCCGCGCAGTTCCTCTTCTGGTATAACTTTTTTTGGAGCATCTGGAAGGGAGAGCCGGCGGGCGACAATCCGTGGGAGGCGACGACACTGGAGTGGTCGACCAGTTCGCCGCCGCCACACGACAATTTCGGCGGGCGGGTGTTGACCGTCTACCGCGGACCTTACGAGTTTGCCGTGCCGGGCGCGCCCGACGATTACGTGATGCAGACGACGCCCGACGCGGCTGAAGAGAATCAAAGCCCACTTGTTCAAGGGGGGAGCGAAATTTCAGGTAATGGACACAATGGTCACAAACACTAGACAGGCGATGGCGGCTGGACCCGGGGCGGTGACGGTCACGCGCCCGGTGACGCCGACGCGGACAGCGCGCTTTGGCGGCAACGGCCCGAGTGGTTCGAACGGCGGCGGATCGGGCGGCGACCGGCGCGGTGGTGGCGGTCAAGACTGGACCCCGGATCGCTATCGCATCGGGATGTGGGCCGCCATCGGTTCAATCCTGATGCTCTTTACGGCGCTGACGAGCGCTTACATCGTGCGCGCGGGTCTGCCAGGCTCGAACGATTGGCAGCCGATCACGATGCCGCCGCTCGTCTGGGTCAGCACGGCGCTGATTATCGCCAGTAGCTTTACCATCGTCGCGTCGCGAAAGGCGCTCGCGCGTGATGAGATGACCGGCTACGAGCGCTGGCTATGGGTGACGCTGCTGCTCGGCGTCGGGTTCATCGGAATGCAATTGCTGGCGTGGCGGCAACTCGTGGGGCAGGGCGTCTACCTCGCCTCCAACCCGCACAGTTCTTTCTTCTACGTGATGACGGGGCTGCACGGACTCCACATTCTCGGCGGCGTTTTGGCGCTTGCTTTTATGGTGCTGCGCGTCAGAAGGCAACGGGGCACGTCGGCAGGGCAGGGTATCGACCCGAAGCGACGCGTGGCGACCGACGTGCTCGGCATCTATTGGCACTTTATGGACGGCCTGTGGGTCTACCTGTTGTTGCTCCTCATACTCTGGAGGTGACGGCCTTGAGCACAGAAGCTCACGCGGTTGATCAATCGACGCTCGCGGCGGACTGGGGCGGTGGTACGTTCCCATATCACGTCGGGCATAAGAAGCTGGGGATGTGGCTGTTCATCGTCTCCGACGCGATGACGTTCTCGGCGCTGCTGATCGGATACAGCTACGTGCGCGCGTCGAGCGACGAGTGGCCGGCGCCGTTTCACTTTTACCCGAGCGTCGTCTTCTCGACGGTGATGACGCTGTGCCTGCTCGCGTCAAGCTTCACGATGGTGATGGCGGTCGGCGCGTCGGCGCGTCGCGACAAGCGTGCGGCCCGCCGCTGGATTATGTTGACGATGCTCGGTGGGTTAACGTTTCTTGTCCTGCACCTCTACGAGTGGTATCACCTGATTCATGATTACGGTTTGAAGCCGTTCTCGCTACCGGCAGAGTGGGCGCGCGAATGGCCGAACGCGCCGCCACTGTTCGGCGCGTGCTTCTTCACGATCACCGGGCTGCACATGTTCCACGTTCTGACCGGCGTCATCTACCTCGGCTGGATCGCGTTCAAGATCAGGCGCGTGCGGCATGAAGATGTCGAAATCAGCGGCCTCTATTGGCACTTCGTCGACCTCGTATGGATGTTCGTCTTTCCGCTTATTTATCTGATGTCGGTTTATGCCGAGTGATATGTGAAGGGCGGAGTGGTGAAAGCGAAAAAGAGTTTGCGGGTGAAACACGTTCATGGAAAAAGAACCATCTTCAACCAATGTTTCCCGACTGGTCAGCACTTCGATGAGGCCGTTTGACCAGCCCGTGGTCGAGGCCGGACGTGTCGGCGGCGAATTGCCGTCGTCAGGGTCGGGGGGCCGCCTTCGCGCCTTCGCGCCACTCAGGCGACTGACCGCCGACACCGACCTGTTACTGAACGGTCTGTGTGTGCTGTTCGCAGTCGGCTTCATCGCGCTCGCGGTGCGGAGCGCGGCGATGTCCGGGGCGTTTATCAGCACCGATAGTCTGTTCATGACGGCGGTCTGTCTGATGCTGGCCGGCGTGTTCATGGTCAGCCCGGCGCTGATGCTGTGGGAGAGGGGATTGCTGAAGATGCCTTCGTTCGCCATCCCCGAAGGCGAAGCGTTGATCGACGAAGGGCCGATTCACTTCGAGGGCAGCATGCGCCTTTTCTTAAACGTGCTCGGCGGCCTGCTGGTGCTCACTGTGATCGAAGTGGTGCTGGCCTACTTTCAAGTGCCGCTTTATATCATGCTGACCATCCTGATCGGGTTGTCGCTGATCAAGGCGGCGCTGATTGTGGCGTACTTCATGCACCTGCGGTTCGAGCGAATGAGCCTTGTGCTGACGCTGATCCCGATCCTCGTTGTGTGCATCTGCCTGCTGTTTATTTTCTTCCCCGACAGCACGCGCTCGCTCAACCTGCGCACGACGCGCGCGGGTGCCGTCGCTACCCCTGAGGCTCGATGAATTGAGGGCTTGATGCTACAACGCGCTCCACTCCATAAGTTTCTGCTGAAGATGGCGGCGGCGGCGGCGGCGATAGTGATGCTGATACTGTTGCTGGATGCTCCGGCGGCGCTCGCCCAGTGCGCGTTGTGCAAGACGGCGCTCGACGGCGCTGGGGCGGCGACGGCGCGGACGATGAACCTCGCCATCCTGGTGCTGCTCGTCCCACCGGTGACAATCTTCTGTTCCGTATTTTTCGTCGCGTTTAAGTTTCATAAAAAACAGGCAGAGAAGGAATGATTCGTCAGGTGATTGAACAGTCTTCTCTCTTTCTGTGTCCGATGTTTTTAGCAGCCGTGTAGAATCTATGACAGACGATTCTCAACCGATCCTCGAAGTCGAGAAACAGAGCTTCCGCGGGCGGGCATGTCCGAACTGCGGCGGCAAAATCATCCCGTCCGACCGCGCCATCTACCAAAGCGCCGCCAACCCCTCGGAACTTTTCCCGCTCTGGCAGTGCGAGCGCTGTGGGTTCGAAGAGATGAGCGTCAAACGCGCCGCGCCGAAACCCGCGCATCAAACGAAGAAGAGTTGACGGCTGAATGACGGGCGGTTGATGGTCGAACGCCACCAGCCTTTTCATACCTTGGCGACAATTCCGCACTATTGCCTCCCCGCTCACGCCGTGCTCTCCAATCCGCTATAGTAATATCGCCATCTCAAGGTGCGAGGTTTTCTCTCTGTTGAGGAGTACGCTGATGTCTGAGTACGATGATCTGAAGCTTCGTGTGGTGCGGATGTTTGACGAGTGGCAAAGGGAGACGCTCGACCTTCACGAACTGTTCGAGGCGGGCGACAGCAATGATCCCGGCGTGCGGACGGCGGTCTTGCATTCCGTCGAAGACCTGGTCGCTGACGGTCTGCTTGAGGAACGCGGCAACGACTTCTACGCGCTCACCGCGGAAGGACGAAGACTCTCATTGCCCAACCCGGGCGGAAGTGAATCTTAACGATTGATCGTTTCGCTTTAAAAAATTTCGGCTGTCATTCACAGGATCATGAATAATTCGGTACTACCGCATTTGAATGCTTTACTGAACGCGACGAGCGGAATCTTACTCGTCATCGGACTGATATTTATCCGGCGCAGAAAAATAACGGCGCACCTGACGACGATGATCGCGGCGCTTGCCGTGTCGACGCTGTTTCTGATTTCATACCTTGTATATCACTACAACTACGGCTCGATCCGCTTCACCGGGCAGGGAATTGTCCGCCCCATCTACTTTACGATCTTAATCACACACGTGATCCTGGCGACGGTCATCGTGCCTCTGATTGCCGTGACACTGTGGCGCGCGCTGCGAGGAAAGTACGCTCTTCACCGGCGCATCGCGCGTTGGACGTACCCGCTATGGATGTACGTCTCGGTGACGGGTGTTATCGTTTACCTGATGCTCTATCAGTTGTATCCGGTCAAGTAGACTCTCCGCGAAACCCTGAAACTTTCAGATGACGAAGAACACTTCAACGGCAAACCACCACCCGCACGTCACCAGCCCCGCGACGGTCGACACGAAACACGCGCCGCGCCGTTCGCCGTGGCCGCTCGCCGTCGTCGCCGCGTTGTTCATCATCATCCCGTTCATCTTCTGGTACGGAACGTGGTTCGGGCGGGCGCTGACGAACGGGGAAATCGAAAAATATCTTGCGGATGAAAGCAAGCCCCGCTATGTGCAGCACGCGCTGTCGCAGGTCGCCGAGCGCATCGCCCGCAATGAACCGAGCGTCGAGCGTTTCTATCCGCGCGTTCTGTCGGTCAGTGAGAGCGCCAGCACCGACCTTCGCATGACCGCCGCGTGGGTCATGGGCGAGGAGCACAAATCGGAAGAGTTTCGCGCGGCGCTGCTCCGGTTACTCAATGATCGTGAGCCGATTGTCCGCCGCAACGCGGCGCTGGCGCTGGTGCGATTCGGTGATCGACGCAGCCGACCCGAACTCCGCGACATGCTGCGTCCCTTCACAGTCACAGCACAGGCCGAAGGCACCATCGTCAGCGCGCTCCTGCCGGGGGCTTATGTCAAAAGGGACACTAAATTGACGAGACTCAAGGGGAAAGATGATGCACCGCTAGACGTTCGCTCGCCGCTCGCGGGGATGGTCGAGCATACTTCGGTGAAAGAGGGTGACGCGGTTCGCGCCGGAGACGGTGTCGCCATGCTGGCACCTGATGCTGATAGTGTGTGGGAGGCTCTGCGCGCGCTGTCGGTGGTCGGTGCGTCGGAAGATTTGCCGGAGGTCGAACGCTACGCCGGCGGAGTGGAAGGAATGCCCGCCCGTATCAAACAACAAGCGGCGCTGACGGTTGAAGCCGTCAAACGCCGCGAATCGCAAAAGACGTTGCCAATCGATCAGCCATCAATGAACTAACGATCAATCAACCCGCCGTCAGTGCGGGCGGGGAGTCTGAGAGCGTGATGTCGTGGGCCGCTTCCCAATCCTCGGTCGGAACCATTTCAATCGCGTCCCACGGGCATCCGTCGAGGAACGCGCCTTCCGGCCCTTTGCTAATGCACTTCTGGCAGCCGATGCAAAGGTTCGGGTCGACTTCGATGCGCCCGAACGGCGGGTGATCTTCGTCAGGAATCCAGAACATGCACGCCTCAATCGGGCAGTACTCGATGCAGGCGGGCGATCCCGCGCAGCCGGTGCAGCAATCGGTCGTGATTGCCAGAATCTTCGGCTTTTTCTTGCGCGTGGCTTTCCCGTCGCCAACCGACATCGGCCAGTGCTTATCAATGATTTCGATCATGTGGGTCGTCTCCGTGCTGGACTCTCTGCCGGGATAGCCAGCGCGGATACTCTACCACGCCACATCACGCGGCTCAACCCTTGTTTCTTTGGAGTCCGTGTCGATTGATTTCCGTAGAACAATCGGCGAATTATTAATTACCGTTCGGCGAGAGACGGGGCATCCTGGAAGTTTGTTGTCACTCAACGGGCAACAAGACTGCGATGTTGAACGCCCACAGTCGAGCCTCCCTTTCGTAAATGTTCGTGCTAAAATCGCGTCGACTTGCCGGACTGTTTCAGTCAGTACTTAACCCAATGATTTCTAATCGTGGTCGAAGGAAGGCGACCGGAGCTGAGGCCGTCACAGGCTTTCGTTCAAAACCAAAATCGCACATGAGAACCGTCGCGGGAATTTTCCAATCATCAGCGGACGCGGAGCGCGCCGTTGCAGACATCCGCGCCAGCGGAATTGCCGGCGAACGTATTAGCCTGCTCGCCCCCGGCACATCGGCCAGGGCGTTAAACGAAGACGTGCCGACGACCGAGACGGAGCAGCCGGGGATGGGAAAGGCGCTCGGTGGAACAGTCGGCGGGGCGATGGGAGTCGCGAGTGGGGCCACGCTCGGCGCGGCGGCGGCCAGTCTATTCGTGCCGGGCGTCGGGCCGGTGCTCGCCGCCGGAATCATCGGAGCGGCGCTGTTCGGCGCGGGCGGAGCGGTGGCGGGGGTGGTCGCTGGCGATAAAATCGAAGACAACATCGCGCCGGGCCTGCCGGAAGACGAGTTATACGTCTATGAAGACGCCTTGCGGCAGGGGCGGACGGTGGTCATCGTCATGGCAGAGACGGATGAACACGGCGACACAGCGCATTCCCTATTGTCACAAGCCGGGGCCGAAAGTTTGGACGCGGCACGCGAAAGTTGGTGGGTCGGTTTGCGGGATGCCGCGAAAGAAGAATACGCCGGACAGGGGAGTGATTTCAGAACCGATGAAACAAGTTACCGGCGCGGCTTCGAAGCCGCTCTTCATCCTCGACGTCGACGCACCCCGTACGTTGATGCAATGCCGCGTCTGCGCGAAAGTTACGGCGATGAGTGCGACAAGGACGCTTTCCGTAGCGGGTATGAACGCGGCCACGCGCACGTTCAAGAACTGGAAGCAAAGTACCGGCAGTGAGGGACGCTCTGCTCAACATCGCGGTGTTGGTCGGCATCCTCGGCGGCAGCGTACTTCTCACCAACTGGTTTGCCCGCACAATGTATAACCGCTGTGCGGGGTGCGGAACGTTGAATGCGAGACGTCGGTCGCAGTGCCGAGCCTGCCAACAGAAGTTAAATTGAGCAGCAAATAAAAGCGACAAGACGCAAAGAGGGGCGACACCTAAACTGGTGCGCCCCTCGATCTCTCTTTAGTTATCGCTAAGCGAGATATACGCTTAGACGGTGCGGCGGCCCGTTAACAAGTTGATCACCAACAGAACCAGTGCCACCACCAATATCAAGTGAATTAAGTTACCGGCAACGCCAGTGCCGAAGCCGAGCAACCAGAGAACTAACAGCACCACAAGAATAGTCCAAAGCATTTTCGCATTCTCCTTTTGTGTCCGCGTGAGTTAAACTTCGGTTCTACTGAACCTGCCTGTGCTGATCCACTGAGCAACGTTTATGCCATGAAACTCACTACTCTCCAAGATTCTACAAAAAGCCTTGTTGGTGATTGATTTGTTCAATTCAAGCAGTTGTTCTATCGAGAAACTACCTAGTAACCTTTGTCAGTTTTGTACGGAAACGCGCCGTGAAACACCTGCCCGCGGTGTCCTATTACAAGCCAGAACATCATTGCGAGACTTCAAATCAAACTGCGCCTGGATTCCGAGAACAATATAACCGAGCAGCAACAACGCGAACAGGACTCGTGGGTGAGGGGAATTTACCGATGTCAGGATGCGGTGGCCCAATTAGTAATGCCTCAGTTATTAGGGGTTATTCCGTTAACGCATGTTGCAAGCAAAGGGTTTGCGGTTTGATTACCCCCAGTAACTGACCGATTACCCTAATTATTAAATATTGCTAGACTAATTCGGCGGGTGACTGTTAAAGTGAAAATGCGTTCGCGGCAATCCTCCGCGGTGAACGTCGTCTCTTTTTTTAAGGGACGCTCCCGATAGTCTCTCTGGCGGGTTTTCCTACTTCGCCGACGCGGCTCCTTGATTTAGTCCCTTCTATTCGCAATCAATTAAATTAAATGCGCGGCCCTCTCGCTGGTCGCCGCGTCGCTGAGGAGATTCTTTTTTATGCCTTTTCCCCGGTTGATAATTCGTTCCCCCAAAGCTAATCAGTTAATGGCATTAGTCACAGTCATTCTGCTTCTACTCTCCGTCAGTGCGTTTCACTTCTTCAAAAGTAGCGAACCCGCCGTTTCGGAAATCGATTACACACGACTCCGCGCGCCCGACGAAATCGCAGCGGCCGCGTCGCTCTCGGTCGATGGAGAGTTGTTGACCGTGACGCTAAAGAACGGGTTGCTGGTGCAGGCCGTCGTCACGAACGAGGCGGCGCAACAGGAGATCGTTAGCTCATTCGCGAAGAACAATATCCCCGTCAAGTTTCGCTCGCTGCGTCCGAGCATCATGGAGACAGTGATGAGCATGGCGTTGCCGTTACTGACGCTGCTCGCGCTCGGTCTGGTCGGGTGGCGCGTGTTCGCCAGCATGGGTGGTCAGGGCGACTTTAAGTTGACGGACGGAAGCGGTGGTCAGACCGTGACCTTTGACGATGTGGCGGGCGTTGACGAAGCGAAGAACGAGCTTGCTGAGACCATCGATTTCCTGCGCGACCCGGAGCGTTTCGGTCGGCTCGGCGGGCGGGCGCCACGGGGCATTCTGCTGTCAGGGTCGCCGGGCACAGGGAAGACTCTGCTCGCGCGTGCCGCCGCGAACGAGGCCGGGGTGCCTTTCCTTGCCGTGTCGGGATCGAACTTTCAGGAGAAGTTCGCCGGACTCGGTGCCGCCCGCGTGCGTCGTCTGTTCGCTCGCGCACGCAAGTTGTCGCCCTGCGTCATATTCATCGATGAAATTGACGCGCTCGGCCGGCGTCGCGGTCGCAGTGGCGATTCGGCCTCCGCCGATCAGGATCAGACTCTCAACCAATTGCTGATTGAGATGGACGGCTTCGAACAATTAAGCGGGATCGTCATTATTGCCTCGACCAACCGGCCCGACATCCTCGACCAGGCTTTGACCCGCCCTGGCCGGTTCGACCGCGAGATCGCGGTCAACCTGGCGGACGTGCGTGGGCGCGAACAGATTCTGGCGGTGCATGCGCAAAGATTGAAGCTGGAGTCGGGACTCGATCTGGGCTGGATTGCGCGCGGAACGCCCGGCTTTTCAGGGGCTGACCTGGCGAACCTGCTGAACGAAGCAACCATCGCGGCGACCAGGGACAACTCCGAGGCCGTCGCCCGCCATCACGTCGAATATGCGCGGGATAAAATTCTGATGGGCGCAGAGCGCCGCGGCTTCATGATGGACAATGACGAACGCTACGCGACAGCGGTTCATGAAGCTGGTCACGTCGCGGTCGGACTCGACGTGCGGAACGGCGATCCCGTTCACAAAGTCTCGATCCTTCCGCGCGGGCGCGCCCTCGGCGTGACGCAGTCGCTGCCGGAGCGCGACCGTCTGATGAAGAAGCGCGAGTATTTAGAAGATCAGATTGCGATGCTCCTTGGCGGGCGCGCCGCCGAACAACTGCTGCTTGACACGATGACCGCCGGGGCGTCGAACGACATCGAGCGCGCCGTCGAGATTGCCCGCCGGATGGTCGCCGAATTCGGGATGAGTCCGCTGGGGCCGATTCACCTCGGCAAGCCCGAAGACCCACATAGCCAGGCGCTGCTTGACCGCATCGAACAGGCGACCAACGTCATCATCAACGAGCAGATGAAACGCGCCTGCGAGATGGTCGACGCCCGTCGCGCGGAGATTGCTCGCCTGGTCGACGAATTGATGGAACGGGACACGCTCGACGCCGACGAGATACTGCACTGTTTCAACCTCAAGAGATCGTTGCAGGCGGCTTAGCCACTGAACCCACCAGGCAACCGAGGCGGCGTGCAGTCAACTGATTGCCGCCGCCTTATCTCTTCGTGGTCTGAGTTGATGGTTAACATCCGATCATCACGATGACGCGATTCTGTGCTTGATTGTGGTGCATCATCTCTTGTAAGTTTGCGTTATCAACTTCGACGCTTGTTGGTGAGGATTTCTCGCCGCGAAATTGTACCCCGGCAACCGTTTTATCTTTCACGATGGCTTATCCTGTTATCGAGCGGATCGAGCTTCCGATCCTGCAAGAACTCGTCGCGACCGGCGGCGAGGAAGACGTGCGTTTCCTGTACGACCGACTGGTGGCCTACTTCCCGCAGATGACCGAGACGGATGTGCATGCGCTACGTAACGGGCACCGCGGCGGATGGCGGCGGATCGTGCAGCGCGCGGGCCGGGCGCTCGACGACCAGCGTTTGATCGAGCGTCATCGCGGGCTCTGGGTGATAACCAACGCCGGCCGGAAACGCGCGGCGGACGAGGCCACACAGTTTTCATTAGCCCAGACGGCGGAGAGTGCCGCCGGTGACCTCGCGACTTTCACGCACGTTGAGGCGCAACAAATGTTGTTGGATGTAGGACGGGTGCTAGGCTACTACGCGCAAATGGAGTTTGAGTATTATGACGTGGTGTGGCGCGAGGGCGAGGCCAGCCCGCGGCTCAGCCACGTCTTCGAGGTTCAGCGCAAGGGCAGCATCGACTCGGCGCTCGCCAAGCTGAAACATGCCTACGACGCGCAACGCTCAAAACCTTACCTGATCGTCGCCAGCGAGCATGACACGGGCCGCGCCCAGAAACATCTGAGCGAAGCGCGCGCAGGGGCCTTTCATGAGATCGGTCGGGTCACGACCATCTTCAGCTTCGCCGAATTGAGGCGTCTGCATCGCGCGCTCACCTCGGTCGAAGATATCCTGGCGGGAATCTTCGAGTGATGACCGCGCCGCCCCTCCGCAAACAGTACCTTGACGTCAAACGACGCCACCGCGACGCGATTCTGCTGTTCCGGATCGGTGACTTTTATGAAGCATTCGACGACGATGCACGAATCATCGCGCGCGAACTCGACATCGTCCTCACATCAAAGCCGATGGGTCGCAACCTCCGCGTCCCACTGGCCGGCGTTCCGCACCACAGCCTCGAAAGACATCTGGCGACCCTCCTGGCGCGTGGTCATCGGGTCGCGATCTGCGAGCAACTGACCGACGCGCCGATGAAGGGGGCCGCCGGGCGCGGCTTGATTGAGCGAGACGTGGTGCGGGTCGTGACGCCCGGCACGGTGGTCGAGCCCGGACTGTTGCAGAGCAAAATCAATAACTACCTCGCGGCTTACACAAGTGATGGGCGGAGAGCCGGAGTCGCTTACGCGGATGTCACCACCGGAGACTTTGCCGCCACGGAATTGACGGAGGAAGCGGCGCTCGCCGAACTGGAACGCATCGCCCCGTCGGAAATACTGGTGCCGCACGGCGCGGAAATCAGGGGCAACTCGCTGCCGGGATTCGTGACACGTGTTCCCGACGAACACTATCAACTCGCGCAGGCGCGGCGGACCCTGTTAAAGCACTTCGCGACGCGCACGCTGGCGCCATTCGGGCTGGTGTCGTGGCCGCTCGCGACGGGCGCCGCCGGGGCGCTGCTCGCGTACCTGCACGAGACGCGGAACGCCATCTTCGATCAACTGACCCGCCTCACGAGCTACCAACCCGAAGCTTTCATGCAACTCGACGCGCGCGCTCTGCGGACACTCGAAGTCTTCGAGAGTTTCGGCGGCGCTCCGTCGCTGCTCGCAACCCTTGACGAGACGCGCACGGCGATGGGCGGTCGCCTGCTGCGGCGCTGGTTGCGCCAACCGTTGCTCGACGCGGCGGAGATCGTCGGGCGGCAGGAGCACGTCGCGTGGTTCGTCGCCGATCATCGCGCGCGTGCCGAAATGTTCGCGGCGCTCGACACGGTACACGACATCGAGCGGCTCGCGGCGCGTGCGCGGGCGGTCATCGCCTCCGCGTCCGAGATACTTGCGCTCGGTCAGAGCCTCGAACTTCTGCCGCGCGTCCGTGCGGTGTTGCAGCGCGATGCCACACGCTTCGGCGCAACACTCGATGCGCTGCCGGTGTGCGACGCGGCGCTTAACCTGATTCGCTCGGCGGTGAACGACGAGTTGCCGGTGCGCGCCGAAACAAGGAACATCATCCGCGAAGGTTACTCCGCCGAGCTTGATGAACTGCGTGCGTTGTTGCGTAACGGCAAGACGTTTCTCGCGGAGATGGAGCAGCGCGAGCGTGCGCGGACAGGGATCAAGAGCCTGAGAGTCGGGTTCAATAAAGTGTTCGGCTACTACATCGAGGTGACGCGCCCGAACCTCCGCCTAGTGCCCGCCGATTACACGCGCAAACAGACACTGACGCAGGGCGAAAGGTTCATCACGCTCGAACTCAAAGAGTACGAGTCGATGGTGCTGAACGCGCAGGAGCGCATCACCGAACTGGAGACGAGTCTGTTCCGCCGGGTCTGCGTCGAAATCGGCAGAAACCGCGACGAGATGCTCGCCGCCGCGCGGACGCTGGCGTACCTCGATGTCATCGCATCGTTCGCCGAAGGCGCGGCGAAGTTCCATTACGTGAGGCCGACAATCGCTGATTCTCCGGTGCTGAAGATTGAGGGTGGTCGTCATCCGGTGCTCGAAAGATCGTGCGAAGAGCAAGCCTTCGTTCCGAACGACCTCGAACTCGGCGGCGATGGCGCGCCGCAAATCGCGCTGATTACCGGGCCGAACATGTCCGGTAAATCGACCTATCTGCGGCAGGCGGCGTTGATCGTGTTGATGGCGCAGGTCGGGTGTTTCGTGCCCGCCGCGGAAGCCACCATCGGAATCTGCGACCGGGTGTTTACGCGCATCGGACTCTATGATCGGATCGGCAGCGGCGAGTCGACATTTATGACGGAGATGGTCGAGACCGCGCACATCCTTCACCACGCCACCGCGCGGTCGTTGATTCTGCTGGACGAGTTGGGCCGCGGCACTTCCACCTACGATGGGTTGGCGGTGGCGCGCGCGGTGCTTGAGTTCGTTCACAACCATCCGAAACTGCGCTCGAAAACTCTGTTCGCGACGCACTATCACGAGTTGACGGAACTCGCCGAGGTGCTGCCGCGCCTCTGCAACCTACATGTCGAAATCGCCGAGCAGGGGAGTGAGTTGGTCTTCCTTCACAAAGTGAGTCCGGGGATCGCCGAGGGAAGTTACGGGATTTACGCCGCGCGTCTGGCGGGCCTGCCGCGCCCGGTCGTGCGGCGCGCGCAGGAATTGCTGACGGAATATGAATCGCAGCCCGGGATGTTGAACGCGGGCGAGGCCGAGCACGAAAACAAACTCCCTGAACACGGAGCGGCGAACGCTTCCCACGCGCGCGGGGCGCGTACCATCCAGATGCTGCTGGCAGTTGACCTGAACTCTCTCTCTCCGGTCGAAGCGTTGATGAAGCTGATCGAGTTGCAGCATCTGGCAGAGGCCGAGGTCAATCCGGCCATCCGTGCGATTAAGAGTGCTTGAGGGACAAAGCGGGGGAAGATTTTTGGCTCACGTTATTTTTGACTGCGGCAACGTGAGCCAAATGGTTTAACCGCTCGTGCACGCGGAGCGCGTAGAGAAAGAGAGAGAAAGAGGGTTCGATACGTTTTTCGCGACCATGACTTCTTCTTTTCGCTCTCAGCGCGCTCCGCGTGCACGAGCGGTGAAATGTCGGTTCACCGGTTCTCAACTTGAAGGATCGGTATGGATCTGGACGCGCGTCCGCGGTATCTCCTGCTCGATGGCACGCAGCACGCGCACCGTGACGGCGTGCGCTTCTTCGAGGGTCTGGCTGCGGTCGACTTCGAGGTGCATGTCGAGAAACTTGTACGAGCCGGAGCGCCGTGTGCGGAGGTCATGAAAGCCAAGCACCCCTTGATCGTAGAAACGCTTCACCACATCGGCCACCTTTTCGTCGATCTCGATGGGTAGACGCCGATCCATCAACACATCAATCGAATCGCGCGCGACGCCGACCGCCGACCACAAAATGTATGCGGAGATGGCCAGTGAGATAACGGGGTCGGCAATTCTCCATGCGGTGAGCGCCGTGACGAGCAGGGCGGACAGCGCCGCCGCGTTAGTGTAGATGTCCGACGTGTAATGCGCGGCGTCAGCGGTAATCGCCGGTGATTCAGTCGCCCGCCCGACACGCTTGAGATACCTGACCAGCGTCAGGCTGATGGTTGCGCCGACCATCATCGTCGCGATGCCGAGCCACTCGTAGCTGACCGGGCGCGGTTTGATGATGCGATTGATGCCTTCGACGATGACGAAGATTCCGGACGCGCCAATCAGTAACGACTGGAAGAGTCCGGCGAGCGATTCGGCTTTACCGTGGCCGTAGGAGTGGTCTTCGTCGGGCGGGCGGGCGGCGGCGCGAATCGCGAAGTAGTTAATCGTCGAAGCGAAAATGTCCATCGCCGAATCGAGCACCGACGCCCACACACTGATCGAACCCGTCAGCCAGCCGGTCGTCGTCTTCAGCACGATCAGGAACGCGGCGGCCAGGATGGAGACGCGCGCCGCGAAGTTCTTCGCCCGCGTCTCGGCCTCGAACTCTGGTTGGGAGGTGTCTGGCAATGCCCGTCGCTTAGTCATGAAGTTTGGTGAAAGTTGATTCCCCGCATCTTAAAATAAATCATGCCGGGTTGAATAACCATTGAAGGTTGAGTGTCATGACTTTTCATTCTTAGTATTGAAGACAGAATACATTGACCGCTGAGAACGCCGAGCATAACCCAGCTTTTTACCTGATTGGTGATGCTGACTTTGATTTCTCCGCGCCCTCTCGCGTCCTCTGCGGTTAAATGCGGGGAAGTTATTTAATTCGTAATCCTCAACATAGAGGGCACGGAGAAAAGCATCATCGTGCTCTGTGTCTTCATCTCTGTGACCGCTGTGTTAAATCGCTTGATCGGCATGCGGTTTAATTTAGTGACCGAACGCTTCGGGATAGTTCCGATACTTCGTCGAGCACGCGCTTGAGGGGTGTCAGTCCCCTCTCCAACTACGATGGAGGTGAGAACCAACCGAACTGCCGTGTACGTGATCCGTATGCACGGTGATGTGGGAGGGGGGGACTGCGAAGTTCCTGCCTATCCCCATTGTTATGAGTTTTTAGAATCACTAACGCACAATTATTTCTTTGACAATTTCGCAAAATTTATTGGGCTCTTCGAGCATCATCATGTGACCTGCTTGCGACTGAACGATAAACTGCTTTGCCGCATCAAGAACCTGCGGCGGAACATCCCACTCATCTTTGGAGCGTTCTCCAGCAAGCAAATAAATCGGCGTACTTTGCTCGACAACCGTTTGAATTGTCTGTTTGTATTCCGATGATGCCGTATCACGAACAACTGCTTTCGCCACTGCTTGAGCGGTTGTTGCCGGCTGGAAATTGAGAATCTTCTCTGCCCAAGCCGTGCGCTCCGGTGTTGGATCCATCCCACTGTTGAGTAACCATTTTTCTGGTTCGGCTCTCATCTGTTCGTAATCACGACTCCAATCTTCCGCCGGCAGTTTAGAAATATTTTGACACCAGAAAGCGTCATTCAAGGTGAAGTTACCTTCGACGTTGATAATTCCGGCAACAAGTTTAGGATTTTGCGCGGCGAACATCATCGCAATCGCTCCGCCAACGCTGTGTCCGAGAAGCCAACAAGGTTTTTGTATTAGTCCTGTCACAAGTTGCTTCACAAAATCAACTTGGTCTTGCAAACTCAAATTCTCGACGTTATCACGATTATCTAAACCGCCGTAACCGACTAAACAAGGAGTATAAATATCGGCATCGGAAAGGCGGCTCGCTGGAGAGAAAAACTCCAAAGAGCCAAGAAGACCGTGAATCATCACTATTGCAGAGTTATCTTTCATTCACACATCTCTCAGGAAACGTATAACGCCGGGGATAACCCGCGGGCGGTCAGTGTGACAGATGGAAGGCCCGCTCATCGCGAGCCCGGTTTAGCTGGCGCGATACGGATAATCCATTTGCTGTCGAATCCGCTCTCTCACCTCATCTCCAGCTAACCTGCCTACCATGTGAAGACCCAAATCGATGGCTGCTGTTACCCCCCTCGCTGTAACCACCTCCCCTTCGTCTACAACCCTCTCCTCTACCACTATCTCACAGTACATTGACAACTCATGGTACGCACTAGGATGCGTGGTGGCTTTCTTGCCCCTGAGAAATCCTGCTTTTCCTAACAGCAAAGAACCTGTGCAGACAGAGATCTTGAGAGAATTGCCTGCTGCCGTTCTGAGCCACCCGATAAATGAGTCATCATGGACCAGCGTTCGAGTGCCAAACCCTCCGGGAACAACGACAAGATCATATACTTCAAGTGAAGGACCGATCTTTGTTGGCGTGAAGTTCAGCCCTTTATCGTCTGTAACACCGGCAGATAAAGAGCAGATGTCCCATGTGAATTCAGGCATGAAGCCCATTGACTTCAGACGCGTCAGAGGGTCATATACTCCAATGAAATCTAAAGCGGTCATTTGGTTAAAAATAATGAATGCTGTGTTCATAAGTTTGCTACTGTTTTCTAAATGTACGGCGTAACACGTAGATACCTAACGGCGGAGTTGACGTGGGGCGAAACCGGCAACACGCAAGTCGAAAGAAACCAAAGACCGTTTTAACAAAGTCGCTGTTTCGCCCTCACGTCCGATGACTTGCTCGATGCCGCGTTTAATGAGAACTTCACCGCCTTGCAACGAACCGCCGTCCGATTAAAAACTGTTCGGATTCTAATCCTGTTTGTTTTTCCAGCTCCAACACATCTGAGATGATTTGCCCGCCCCGTTCATCTTCCTCCACCATTGCCGAAACATATCGGTAAAGATAGGCGGCTGACGTCGTTTGTAAAATCTCGAAATGTTCGCCGATTGCTTGTAATACTTCTTGGGCGGTGTTTATTTCGTGCGTGTGTTCGTGCCAGAGCGAAAACTCGCCGCCGCCTTTCAACAATTTTCTCCCGAAACTGTCCTCTGCCGGCAGCAGAACGTCGCAGGAATCGAGCAGTTTTAGCAAGCGATAAAACCACGCGGCGGTATATTCGCTCGTATCGTTGAAAGCGAAATCCTCTACTATCAGCAGACCGGAGGGTTTAAGCAGTTGATGCGCCCGCTCAAGCGCAGACTTGAGCGGACGGATGTGATGCAACGAACGAGTAAATAAAATGACATCGAAAGGGGCTTCTGCGAAATCAGGGAAATTTGCAATTCTGGCATCAATGCCGAGTTCTTTAGCCGCATCAATTGCTTTTACAGAGGAATCAAGCGCAATTATTTCGTAACCGAGATTTTGAATCTGCTTGGCTACTGCACCGCTTCCACAACCGACTTCCAGAATGCGAAGTTTCTTAGAAGAAAGGTTTTCTAAAACGAATTGCAAAGTCTCATTAGTTTGTATCTCGCTCGGTCGCATTATAACTTTCGTTTAATCAAAAGAATCGCATAGCCGCTTCTACTTTCAAAGAGAAGGCATCGAACGCCTGAATTGAGAGGCTGCCCGCCCGCTAAAGATCGCCTCAAAGAAACAACCCAACGTTGATGAGAGGCAAGCTGGCGGGCAATCCGCTCTAATGACTTATCCTATGAAAGGAGATGTCAAGGACACACCCCACCTGCACTGGCCGACTCTCTTGCTTGTCAGCCAGCCCCGTGCGGATGGGAGCTCACGACTGTCGCGCTCATCCGCTCGTGCCGCTGTCTGCTACTGGCGTGGCTCACTGCCCGCCACTCTCAGCTCAACTGCGGTCTGCCGACCATGGTCCTATCTGAGGCTCTCTCGGCCGACGGCTATCTCCAGTCGTTTGAGGGGGCCATTGCAAAAATTTGCTACCCTGCATATCTCTAGGTTGCTCTATGTGCCACAAAAACAAATCGTGACAAACGCCGCTCACTTGAGAGTGTGGACACCACTGAAAGAAACTGTTGCAACCCCTCGAATGTCTTTTCGCCCTCAATCTTGAGCAGATCATCTCGCCATTTCGCCCGCGCATCGTGCCACCGCCTTGAAACCTCCACCTTATTTTCTGTTACATCTTCACATCGGATCAATTCAAAACCGGCTTCTTTGAGTAGCTTTTCATCTGCACCAACTGGAGCGAATAGAAAAAAGCCAATGGAACTGCGGACAGCGATTTCCTCGTTAGAAAGTAGACCTGTAACTACGATTGGATCGGTGAAGAGTATCCGCCCATCTGGTTTCAAGACACGATGCCATTCCGCCAATACACGCGAGCGATTGGGAAAGTGATTTATCGCATCAATGCAGACAATCGAATCAAATAGCTCGTCTTCAAATGGGAGCGGCTGACTCGCATCTGCCAGTTGGAAGCGAACCTGTGAATCGAGTCCTTGCTCTTGCGCTATCTTGCTCGCGGTAGCAATGCCGTTCTCGTTGTTATCTATCCCTAGAATATGACAGCCTATTGTGCGTGCCATAAACAGAGCCGGACCGCCCGACCCGCAGGCAACCTCAAGAACATTAGAAGAAGATTTCAGTTCCAGCCATTTGAAGAAACGCAGGTATTCGTCGTCGGTCAGCCAACTATTCTGACCAATATCTTCGCCAAACGTCTCACGGCGAACTTGCTCAAGAACAGTAGCGGCAAAGTTACCATAAGCACTGTCGAAGAGATCAACATAGTCGGACATAACTCTTTCTCCAATCACCACAAATTTTTAGCTGCCTAGACATAATGGTTGACAGAAAGAGGCTTGTCCCTTGCTCTTCGTGGATTATGCTGAGGTTGTTCTAAGAACTCCAACACAGAGCCATCACCAAGGAGACAAGCCATGAAGAAGCTTAGCATGCACGTCGGTTTAGATGTTCACAAAGATTCCATCGAGATTTCAACTGCCGAACAGGGCAGGGAGGGCGAAGTCCGCCGCTTCGGACAAGTTGGTGGCGACCTTACGGCACTCGATAAGGCAGTTCATAAGCTGCACTCCACTGGCCGCAAACTCCAGTTCGTCTACGAAGCCGGACCGTGTGGCTACACTATCTATCGCCACCTCACGGGTAAGGGCTTCGACTGCAAAGTAGTCGCTCCTTCGCTGACTCCAAGAAAGCCTGGTGATCGGGTCAAGACTGATCGCCGTGATGCCAACTCCTTAGCTCGTCTGGACCGAGCGGGTGAACTAACCTACATCCATGTCCCTTCACCCGAAGATGAGGCGATGCGTGATCTCGTCCGCGCCCGCGAAGACGCCAAGCGTGCTGAAACCCGCGCTCGTCAACAACTCTTGGCGTTACTGCTGAGAAACGGCATCACTTATGCCGGCAAGACCGCGTGGACGCCGGCTCATGAAAGGTGGATCGCTCGCCTCAAGCTGCCACTGAGCGCTCAACAAATTGCCTTCCAAGAATACGTCCAGGCCATCACGGAAGCGGCGGAGAGAGTCGAGCGTGTGACGCAACAGATCCAAGAGTTGCTGCCACAATGGAAGTGGGCCCCCGTCGTTGATGCATTGCAGGCCTTGCGAGGTGTGGCACTGCTCACAGCCGTCATGACCGTCTCGGAGATCGGTGACATCTCTCGGTTTGGCTCTCCCCGCCAACTGATGAGTTACCTCGGCTTGACACCATCCGAGCACTCCAGTGGGCCACGTCGAAGAGTGGGTGAGATTACCAAGGCCGGCAACCCGCACGTCCGGCGTGTGCTGGTGGAATCCGCGTGGGCCTACGCTCATCCAGCACGTGTCACGCCCATTCTTCAGAAGCGATTGGAGAAGCAGACGAAGAGGGTGCGCGAAATTAGTTGGAAGGCGCAACTGCGCTTGTGTAGCAAGTACCGGAAGTTGAAGAGCAGAGGCAAGCCGCAACAGCAGACCGTGACAGCTGTGGCCAGAGAGTTGGTCGGCTTCATCTGGGCCATCGCTCGTGAGGTACCACGGCCGGAAGTCCAAGCATGACAGCCAGCAGTAGTCAATAGCTGAGGCGAGCACGGGAGCGGTTGAAGAACAAGACAAAACGTTGAAGACAGAGCCAGAGGCGGGACCACGATGCCAGAGGAGAATCTTCGAGGGCGTTAGGAGCAGCAGTCTTCGGACTTGCCACGCTCTCTGCCTAGAGCGAAGCAGCTCCTTGAGACGCACAGAAGTCTGGTGGTACCCAACCCTCGAATATCAGCATGAGCAATCGTCGATGAAACGAGTCCCGCCTCTGGCTGTGTCTTCAAATTATAAGTGAGCTGATCCGCGAGATGAGGGAAAAAGCGGGGCCGGAGACGTGTGGCCTCTTGACAACTGTCAACCATATCAACGCCCGAATTAATCGGCGCGCAATCAACATCAAAGATGAGTGACTTGCTAATTGCGCGCCCGGTTGGATGAGTTGTTAGGTGCGGCGAGATTTTAATCACTGCTCTTTAATTCGTTAAGGCTTCGCCTCGAAAATAAGATTGAAAGGCGTTTCGGTAGCGCGTCGAAAGTGTTTGAATCCTCCGGCAGTAACAACCTCGCGTATTCTGGCTTCACCGGCTTGAGCTCCGAGTGCAAGTCCTACTTCCTGTGATAGAGAAGCCGGAGTGCAGAGCAATGTCGAAGCGGAATAATAGATGCGTCCGACTGGATTCAGATTGTCTTGCACTTGATCTCCAGCAAAAGGCTCAACAATCATCCATGTACCGTCAGGAGCAAGCGAGCCTTTGACATGAGCGGCTGCACCGACAGGGTCTCCCATATCATGCAAGCAATCGAAGAATGTAACGAAGTCGTAATGTTCTCCCGGATAATCTTTAGCTTTGCCAATCTGGAACTTCACTCGATCAGCCATTCCTGCCTCAGTTGCTCTTTGCCGCGCCATTTCAATGGACTTATCGTGATAATCAAAACCAACGAAAGTAGAATTGGGGAAGGCTTGCGCCATCAGAATTGTCGAAGCACCAAGCCCGCATCCAACATCTGCGACTTTCGCCCCTGACATTAGTTTAGCCTCGACTCCGTCAAAAGCGGGAATCCATGTGCTGACCAGATTGGCGGCATAACCGGGGCGGAAAAACATTTCCGTCCCACGAAACAATCCGTGATCGTGTTGATGCCAACCGAAACCCTCTCCCGTGCGAAATGCTTCAGTAATCTTCGGCACGGCTTTAAGCGCAGAGACAGCCAGCAAAAAAGCTCCCGGTAAATATGCCGGACTGCTCTCATCAGCCAGAGCGAAGGCTTGCTCTTCGGTGAGAAAGTAACGTTGCGTCTTTGCATCATACTCAACGTAACCTCCCGCCGCCTGTGAGCAGAGCCACTCGCGCACGTAACGCTCATTCGTGTCGGTTCGCTCGGCTAATTCGGCAGAAGTGAGTGGTTGATCTGCCTGAGCCAGTGCCTTATAAAGACCGAGGCTCTCGCCGATAACAACTAGACCGGCGTGGAAGCTGGCACCGAAATCAGCCACGAACTTTCCTAATAATTGATTCAGTTTTTCTTCATTGATAGACATTCAACTCTCTCCTTTTGCGAGCAAGTAATCAGGCGGGATGCTTTTATACCAAAGTTGCTCAAGCGTCAACGGTTTCGTGTGGCATACCTGCATTCGTTAAGAGAAGCACCTAACGGCAACGATCACCGGGGCCGGGCTGCAACAATGGTGATAATCGCAGCGCCCGCTGCCCGGCCTCCGGTGCATCGGGTGTTAGGCGCTACTTCCGAGGAAGCGAGGGTCTTTTCTTTCGATCTACATTACTCGCGCCTTACGAGGTCATGAGTTCTCTCTTGCCCTTTGGCAAACCTTCTCTTATTTGCCTTCGCGATCAATCTCTGTATGAGGCTACAATGTCCGCAAGAATGCGATCAACTCAGCACGCTCTTCAGCCGAAAGGCTCAAGCCGAATTCGTGACCTTTGATTGCGCGTGTCTTGACTCCGGCGGGGATGAAGCCTCCGGGCACATGCGTGTCTTTCAGGCGGTCGGGGTTGAACATTTCCTCCAGGCTGGCGACCGATCCGTCATGGAGGTAACGCCCGCGATACCAGACGCCTTTGAGCGAAGGCACCTTGTAGTAACCGGTGCCCTTGCGCGTCTTGAGTGCGAGGCCCGGGTCCGTGCCCACGGAAAGCGGCAGGACATCGAGTGATGCGGGCTTGTCCTGCGGCGGCGTGAACCCTTCGGCAAGCGTGAGTTGATTGTTCGTGTAGAGCGGCGGCGTGTGGCATCCGGCGCACGTACGCGCGAAGGTTCGCTCCCCGGCGCGCGCTTGCTCATCGAAAGGATTGGGATTGGGCGGCGGTTTGAGCGAGTAGATGTACAACGCCAGCGCGTACAGCGCCTCATCCGGCAGTCGCGCCTGCACCCTTTTCGTGCCGCCGGAAAGCATGCGATGCGGGCCGAAATCGGCGTCTTCGGCGAAACTCACCAGGGCGGCGTACCGCATCAGGTCGCCGATGCCGCGATGCAAATGCGTGGCGGTGTGGTCAATGTATTTGCGATCCTTGATGCCGATCAGATCCGGAGTCTTGGCCGGATAGTGAAGACTGCCGTTCCACCGGGGCGTACCACCGCTGGCGCGGAATGCGTCTCTGATCGGGTTGTACTCAGCCTCAGTCATACCTTTCCACTGCTCGTTGGCGGCGTCCTTGCGCCAGGGAACCGCAGAGGCTTGGTACAACCACATGCCGAGTGGCGCGGACCCCATGAAAAACGGTGCCCCGCCGTCCACCAAACTATTTATGGACCGAATACGGCCTCTCAGTTCGTTTACATTAGCGAAGCTGAATCGCATGGAGGTTGTCGGCGTACCAGGGACAGATGTGCCGTCTGGCCGATACGGTTGATGGCAAGCGGCGCAATTCGCCAACGAAAGCGCCACTCCCTGCTTCGTCGGCACCCACATCAAGAGCGGGATAGTGCCGCCGGGTAGCGGTGGCCTATTGTCACCGAAAGTCGCGCGGTTACGGGCGGCGGCGATCAACTCGGGGTCGAAAGTTCGGAAGGTGAAGTTCTCGGCAGCCTCGAAAACATTGCGCCCAGCCTCAATCCAGTCGGCTTCGCTCCTTAGCTTCGCAGGCTCGATCAGCGGCTGCGGCCCAACCTACTGAAGCATCTCCCAGTAGCCTGCTGGCTCCCGTCCCGGATAGTAGACCGGATACGTTTTCAGATTCTCTACCGGCAGCGCGTAATATTCTTTGACCGAGATGTGAGTGGGTCGGACGTTCAGCCCGGCCACCGGAGTCGCCCATTCCTTGAACGCCGCCTCGTCCCAAGTCTTGGGAATGTTTGGCGAGAAAGCCGCGCCCGACTTCTGCGCCCGGCCAATGGGGATCAAGATTGTTATCCCAACCAACGTCAGCAGCGCGAGCGGGAATAGTTTCGCAATTCTGCTTTGCATAGTTTTGCCTTCTTGAACTTGTTCCAGGATCACAGTGTTTTGAGAAACGCGATCAAGTCCCGCTTGTCTTCCGCCATTTTCTTTTTCTCAAGTTACGGATGCTGTTTCGTGGCAAGCGGCCTAACGCCTGCAGCACCGGGCCGGCGCGATGACAGTGGTGGAATGAAAAGAGTCGAGTGCGCCGGCTCCGGTGCATGCGGTAGTTCGGAGAACTCGACTTCAGGAATACTCACCGGCCCGCATCCTCGGTCCCTGCGCCCTCGGTCGGCGAGTCGTTGGCGGGCGGCTATGATTGCGGAGCGGACGGCGAAGAAGTGCCGCCGCTTTGTTGGTCGGATGTCGCCGGATGGTTCTGCTCCATCATCACATGATGCCCCGCCGGTGTCGGCGGCTGGTTGCCGGCAATGATTGTTTCGTCCTTGCTCATCTTTCGATCCTCCCCTGGGCTTTGAAAAGTCAGGCCATGAGCAGCAGCGGATTCTCCAAAATCTTCTTTAAGGTCTGGAGGAACTTCGCGCCAGTCGCGCCGTCGACGACGCGGTGGTCGCACGACATCGTGACGCGCATGATCTGGCGCACACTTACTTGACCGTCGCGGACGACCGGCTTCGGCGTCGACGCGCCGACGGCGAGAATCGCTGCCTCCGGCGGATTGATGACAGCAGTGAATTCGTCGATCCCGAACATGCCGAGGTTGCTGATCGAAAAGGTCGCGCCGGTGTACTCTTCGGGCGTCAGCTTTCGCGCGCGTGCACGTTCGGCCAACTCGCGAACCTCGCGTCCGATCTGCCCGACCGATTTGCGATCCGCTGAACGAATCACCGGCGTAATCAAACCTTCGTCGATAGCGACCGCGACGCCGATGTCGGCGCGCTCGTAGAAGCGGAGCGACTTATCCTGAAACGAGGCATTGACCATCGGGTGTTGAATCAGCGCGACCGCCGCCGCTTTGATGATTAAATCGTTAAGACTGATTTTGAGTTCCGCTTCAAGCTCGTTCAGCGAGCGGCGCAACTCCGCCGCGCGATCCATCTCAATCTCAGTGGTGAGAAAGAAGTGCGGGACGGGGCCGATGGAAGATGACAAGCGGCGGGCGATGGTGCTGCGCATCGTCGAAACCGGCTCGTCGCGATATGCGGAAGCGCAATCGACCGCAGGCTTCGGTGCGGCTTGCGGAGCGACTGGCGGTGCGGCTTGCGTCTGCGGCGGTGACACCACCGTCGGAACTTCCGGTGGAGTTTCCGTTTGCGGCGTCGTCGCAGGCTGAGGCGGCGGTGCGGTTGAAGGTTGCGCGGCCTGTTGCTGCCCACCAGCACTGATCGCGGCTTCGATGTCGCGCTTGACAATGCGCCCGCCGGGACCTGTGCCGGAGAGCGCTTGCAGATTGATGCCCGCTTCGGCAGCCATCCGTGCGGCGATGGGCGAGACAATCAAACGCACACCCGATGTCGGTTGCTGGCCCTGTCCATTGCCGGACGCGACGGGCGTGGCGGGTGGCTCATCTGCTTTGCCGGCGGGAGGCGTCTGTTGCTGTGTGGGCGCGCCACCGACATCACCCGTGAGTGGTTCGCCTTTAATCGTCGCCACGGTGCGCGCGCCATCAGGCACGACGCGCGCCAACTCGACCTGTGCGCCGTCGCCGCCCGCCTGCACAGACGCTTGAATGCTCTGCTTGTTCTCTTCGCTGGCCGCGCCGGACTCGGCCTTCGAGAGAAGCGCTGAGATATCTTCGTCGGGTTCGGCGATGATTGCGATGATCGCACCGAGCGGGACAGTCTCGCCCGCCTGGACGAAAATCTTGCGCAACACGCCGGTGGCCAGCGCCTGCGCTTCCATCGTCGCCTTGTCGGTGTCGATTTCGGCCAGCGGTTCGCCGATGCCGACCTTGTCGCCTTCCTTCTTGAGCCACCGCGCCAGTTGCCCCTCCTCCATTGTTGGGGAGAGTTTCGGCATTACGACCTGCGTTGCCATGCAGTCTCCTAACTTATTCAAACGTGACAGGTAAATCGTGACAGGTGACAGGAAATTTTAGATTCTGTACAGCACGCGGTCATTCTTTGAGCCGGAAGCGTATGTCCAAAATTGTCGGCTTCGCGCGGAAGAACTGACGTGCCTTAATTCTTTCTTGTCACCTGTCACCTGTCACCCGTCACGTATGAGATGAATGAATTTACATCAATCCAGATACGAAACTTCGCGCACCGCCGCGACGAGGCGTGGAAGGTCCGGGATCGCTAGTTTCTCTAAGTTCTTCGCGTAGGGCATCGGCGCGTCGACGCCCGAGACGCGCTTGACTGGTGCGTCAAGGTAATCAAATGCGCGCTCCATGATTTGCGCGCTGATCTCCGCGCCGACGCCGCAGAACGGATGCGACTCTTCGGCGATGACGACACGGTTCGTTTTCATCACCGAGCGGATGATCGTTTCGGTGTCGAACGGCCGGATCGTCCGCGGGTCGATGACCTCGACCGAGACGCCTTGCTTCTCCAACTCCTCGGCGGCCTTGAGCGCGATTGGCACCATCAGCGAGCGCGCGACAATCGTCGCATCCGTTCCCTCGCGCTTCACCTCGGCGACGCCGAGCGGGATCATGAATTCGGGATCGTCGGAAACTTCGCCTTTGTTGCCGTACATCCGCTCCTGCTCGATGAAGATGACGGGGTCGTCGTCGCGGATCGCGCTCTTCAGCAAACCCTTCGCGTCAGCCGGCGTCGACGGCATCACCACCTTCAATCCGGGGAAGTGCGCGAACCAGGATTCAATCGCCTGCGAGTGCTGCGATGAAACCTGGTAGGCCGACCCGCCGGGGCCGCGAAAGACAATCGGGATTTTGAATTGACCGCCGGACATATAGAGCATCTTCGCGGCGGAGTTGACGATCTGGTCGGTGGCGAGAATCGAGAAATTGAAGGTCATAAACTCGATGATCGGGCGCAGGCCGACCATCGCCGCGCCGACGCCAAGACCGGCGAATCCCAGCTCAGTGATCGGCGAGTCGATCACACGCTTGTCGCCGAACTCGTCCAGCAGACCCTTCGAGACTTTGTAGGCACCCTGATAGGAAGCGACCTCTTCGCCCATCAGAAAAATGTTTTCGTCGCGATGCATCTCTTCGCGCATGGCTTGATTCAGCGCTTCGCGCATCGTGATGACTGGCATGATGAATACTCCTCGGAAATGTGGGGGTAAAAATCAACCACGCGCAAGACACGACAGACGCCTCACGCGTCCTGCCGTGGCGGGTTGGCATAGATGTGTGTGAACAGTTCTTCCGGCGCCGGCTCAGGGCTTGACTCAGCGAACTGCAGAGCGCGTTCGACCGCTTCGCGAACTCGCTGCTCGATGTCATTCATCGCCGCGTCGTCGAGCGTGCCTTTCTCTTTAAGGTTGTTGCGGAAGACCACAATCGGGTCGCGCTCCTGATGCTTCTCAATCTCGGCACGGGTGCGGTAGTTGCCGGGGTCGGACATCGAATGACCCATGAAACGGTAGGTGCGGATTTCGAGCAGAGTCGGCAGCGACTCGGTGCGCGCGCGCTCGACGGCACGCTTCGTCGCCTGATAAACGTCGAGCACGTCCATCCCGTCGACAAACTCGCCGGCCATGTTGTAAGCCGGCGCTTTCTGCGATACGTCTTGCAGCGACATCGCCCGTTCGAGCGATGTGCCCATCCCGTACTGATTGTTCTCGCAGATAAAAATGCACGGGAGCTTCCACAGTTGCGCCATGTTCAGCGATTCATGGAACGCGCCCTGGTTGACGGCGGCTTCGCCGAAAAAGACGAGCGTCACTTGATCCGTTCCGCGATACTTGGCGGCGAAGGCGACGCCGGTCGCCAACGGAATCTGCCCGCCGACGATGGCGTGGCCGCCGAGGAAGTTGACCCCCGCGTCGAACAAATGCATTGAGCCGCCTTTGCCAGCCGAGCACCCGCCGGCTTTGCCGTACAACTCGGCCATCACTTCGTCGGGCGAAGTACCTTTCGCCAGACTGTGACCGTGGTCACGATAGCTGGTCAGCACGTAGTCGTCGGGACGCAGCGCGCCGAGGGCGCCGACCGCAACCGCCTCCTGCCCGATATAGAGGTGACAGAAGCCGCCGATCTTGCCGAGCGTGTAGGCTTCGGCGGCCTTCTCTTCAAAGCGCCGGATCAGCACCATCTGGTACAGCAGACGGTGGAGCGTGTCGCGGTCAAGCTCTTCGATGCGCTCCTGCTGCTCCTGCTGGCGTTGAGCGTGTTCGCGACGGAGTTCTTCGGGGTTAATCGCGGCGGTCGCGGCGGCCGCTTCGACCTTGGCTTGAATGGAGACGCCAGCGCCGGAAGCTTCCTCGGCCTGCATCCGTGGTTTCATCGGCGTGACTTTCAATTCACTCATCGTGCTCATTCTCTTGCTTTCGCGGGCGCGCGTAATTCACCGAAACGACGTCACAGCAACGGGACGCGAGGTTGAATCTAAGCGGCATATGGTGTTTAAGAATTCAGGTATAACGTGGACGGATTATACGCGAGGAATATGTCCAGGCGCAAAAAGCCGCGCCCGCCATCAAGTGAATGATAGGGCGCGCCTCGAAATTCAAGCGACGTGCGTAGAGAAGGAATAAGAGAGCGTGAGCGGAAGGGCGGTTCGAACTCAGGGAAGGGTGGTTAAAACTTAAAAGCAGCGCACCCGCCGGCGCGTGTCCATTGTTATCGGTGTAGATACACGATGTTATTCAAGCACCGACCTGGCCGTTCCGCGTGCCGCGCTCGTCGTTCGCCAGGCTGATCGTCGACTGCTTCACCGAAGTGGGGCGCAACAGTGCTCATCCTGTGTTATCTTTTCACTTCATGACGGTCTCGTTCTGGCAACGCTCATCCAAAAACCTACCGGAGGTAGATTGCGACCTGTGCATTATCAGGGCGGGGATTACTGGTGCGAGTGCTGCGCTGTGGCTGAGGCGAGTAGCGCCCCGGATGTGTGTCGCGGTCGTCGAAGCGAGAACAATCGCGGCGGGTGCATCGGGGCGTAATGCCGGGATGGTGCTGGCGGGGTTGGCTGACCACTATGATCGGATGGTCGAGGTCTTTGGTCGCGCCGTCGCGCGCGGAGCCTGGCAAGCGACGCTTGACCATCAACGCCACCTCGCTGAGATTTTCCCCGACGAGGGTCAAAGCGTCCGGTTGGAGCGTTGCGGGAGGTGGCGCGTCGGGTTTGGAGCGTCGGAGCGCGATGCTTCCGCGTGATGAACGAATAAGCTACGCGGTCGGCTTTACCGGCCACGGATTCGGCCTGGCCGTTCTCGGTCATGCGCCGTCTGGTGAATCTGATTCTGGCCGGCGAGCCGTGCGGTATCTTCGGCGCCGCGCGGGTGAAAACGGTTTGAATGTTCTTCGTATGCCGGCTGAAAGAGTTATCTGAATGTGCGGAGAAATGTCAGGCGGAAGAGTCTGACGCAAACGGGTCGCCGGCTTTCGCGATCCGCATCAAATCTGTTTGAGCGCGCCTTGACCATTGTAAAAAAATCGTGTATTTCGAGAAAAGCTTGTGTTACATTGCGCGCCGTATATTGGTTTTAACTTATCACACGTAATTGATGTACAGAGCGGATGGCGGCTTACACGCCGGCCTCAATGTGCTGTACAGTCTGTGAAGATTTTGATCTTCAAGTCGTTTCCGTGGAACAGAGCGAACTGATGGGCTTTCGCTAACTCTGCTTTTTAAGCGGCAAGCGCAAACACGTTTTGTTTTCGCGGTTGATACTGCTCGCCAGCAGTTTCGACGATTGCTGCCGAGTTGAGCTTGATTCAAACTATCACAGCCTTGAGGGGGTACGCTTTCATAGAAACTTTTTTGGCGATCATCAGAGCGTGGCCTTTGGCTAAATATTTGGCACCGAGTTGTGGCGGCGGCGCCGGGCGGAAACCGCTCCGATCCCCGTTCGACTCATTAACAATCTGACCCTACTGGGTACAGGAGGAAATTCGATGCGACGAACTCTATCTCTTTTGGCTTTACTGACCGTGGCCAGTCTCTGGGCCGGCTGTACGGCAACGGACAATGCGAACACGACGAACGCGAACATGGGTAATATGAACGCGAGCGCCACCTCGACGACGAACTCCGGTTCGATGATGAGCAACAGCAACTCGTCGATGATGAGCAACAGCAATTCAATGATGAGCAACAGCAATTCAATGATGAGCAACAGCAACATGATGGGTAATCGCAACATGTCGAACTCAAACATGATGTCGAACTCAAACATGATGTCGAACTCAAACATGAGAACGGGCAACGCTAACCGCCCATAGTTTGCACATGCTCGCAAACGGTGAAGAGGCGCGCTGCCACGGCAGCGCGCCTCTTTATTTATAGCCTGCCTGGTAAAGATTACCTCTGCACGGCGCACAACCATCACCGACTCTGAATCAGCGAACGCAACCTGACACGTATGGCACCGCGCTTCCGATACCTCGTCGATGCGGACGACGCCCGCCGCGCCGTGGAAGTCTTCGCCGGCGAGCGCATTGTGGCGCTCGACACCGAAACTTACTGGGAGCGCCGTGCGAATCGCTCGCGCGTCTCGCTGGTGCAGATCGCGGCCCACACCGGTGTGG
>Ga0136614_10000040_pt1 | contig 42407 bp, 38 predicted proteins | sample AntDrymUQ2792106_2_FD_106643 | JGI IMG/M metagenome (GOLD analysis project Ga0136614, IMG submission 106643) | Polar desert sand microbial communities from Dry Valleys, Antarctica - metaG UQ279 (21.06) | ecosystem: Environmental > Terrestrial > Soil > Desert | place: Antarctica: Dry Valley... | reverse complement strand
TCTCAAGGCTGTTGTTGCGCGGCATTGAGATCGTGGAGTTTCGTTTCACCAGCGCGCGGACTAACACTCAGACGGCGACCGCGATTAACGCGCCGGCCCCGGCGAGTGCGAACACTCCGCAATTTCTTTTCAAAGGCGATGCCAAAGCCAAAGGTTGGTTCCGCAAACTCTTCGGCATCGACTTTCATTTCGTGATGGAATCCGTCGTCGATCCCGATTCGTTCGCAGTTCTCTCCACTAATAAACTTGACGAGCAGGGCAAGCGCGTCCGCACGAGCGTTGCCGTTTTCGACCGCGCCAACGACAAGATCACTTGGACAGAGCGCAACCCGAATGATCCGCAGAGCCGGCCCAAAATCGTCTCTTCGCCGCTGGGCGGCGCGACGCACGATTTCATGTCCGCGATTTACTATCTCCGCACGCGCCCGCTCGCCGTCGGACAGAACTTCGAGATCGTGTTGAGCGACGGCGGCAAGGTCTTTCCGCTCCCGATCAAAGTCGTCGAGAAGAAAATGCTGAAGACTGTTCTCGGCAAGAAGACGCCGACGCTGCGCGTGGACATCGAAGCCTTCGGCGACCAACGCCTGCTCCCACGCCAAGGCCAGATGACGCTCTGGCTCACAGATGATGCCCGCCGCCTTCCCGTCCGCGCACGCATCGACACTGATCTCGGCACGGTTGAGATCAAACTTAAAAGCGTCTCGCCGCCAAGTTCAAAGTTCAAGGTTCAAAGTTCAAAGTCATAAAGCACGTTTTCGACTTTGAACTTTGAACCTTGAACTTTGAACTCCTTGTTGACACCGCGCGCGCGATCACTTACAAATCACTCTGCTCTGAACATTTCTGCAAGCGTGCGCCGGCCTCGCTGCTGCCCGCCCGTCATTTGTAAGGATTCGCTGGCATGTCTCTGTTCGCCTCTGACGACTCTGGCAACTCAATCGTCATTTCAACCATTGAGTTGCGGCCTGCCCCGGCGGTCGATCCGCTGGCCGCGCTCTCGCCTGACGAGCCGCTGCCGGAACTCGCGCCGCGCGATGAAGTGCACTTACTCGTTCAATCACCCGACACACTTTTTCTCTACTGGAATCATGCACGCGATCCGTTTGAGACTTTAAGGAAGGCTCTCGGCGATGCCGCCGCGCACTACCGGCCCGGCGTGCGTCTCGTCGCTGTCGAAAGCGGCGAAGAAGACACGCACCCGGCCTCGCCCGGACGCGCGCATTGGTACACCGTCCGTCCCGGCGGAGCTTACCGCGCCGACATCGGTTTCTATGCCGAAGATTATCCCTTCGTGCGCTTGCTCTCTTCGGAGATCGCCAACACGCCGTCAATCGGAGTCTCGCAGTTGAGCGCCACAGAAGCGGATTTTCACGTCGCCGCGCCAGACTTCGCGCGCGTGCTGAACGAAGCGGGCTTTGCGAGCGACGCGCTCGAAGTCGCGCTCGAAGGCTTAGACGAAGCGGGCGCGACGCCGGGCGGGACGCAGACCATCGCGCAGGCTTTGGCGGGCGGACAGGCAGCAGCCACTATCGGCGATGAAGATTTAGCCGGTCTGCGCTATTTGATCTCCGCGCTTGCTTTCGGCGAAGAGTTCGAGCGAGTGCGCGCACGGCTTTCTGCAAACCTCATAGCATGGCTCGAAGCCCTCACGGCGGAGAGAGGCGTCGCGCTTGAACCGGCGCGACTGCTCGAACTCTTGCGTGAGACGCTGGGCTTCGAGTTGGAATATGAGGACGAAGATGCGCTCTCCGTGTTGAGCTTCCGTCCGTTTTTGCTCCCGGCCTCAAGCTCCGCGTGGGGCGGCAGCGATGTGCATCAACCGCAACGGCGCGCCCGCGTTTGGCTGCCGAGCATGACGGCTGGCAGCTTGCCTTCCGGCCCGGCGCGTCAACCGCTCGGCGGCGCAAGCAATTGGATACCAAGCATGACCAGCGGCGTCTCTCGCATCCCGTCCCCCAGCATGACCGGCGGGGCAGCACGCGATTGGCTGCCGAGCATGTCAGCCAGTTCGCGACCGCCGATGCTGCGTTGGCGATGGCTGTAGGGGAAACGATGAATGCGAAATGATGAATGATGAATATAGCGACAGAGCTTCATTATATTCATCATTTCGCATTCATCATTCATCATTTCTTCTCTGTGGTTCAATCTTTCTTCGTGACGAATACACCTTCCGCTTGAACTGAACTTACCCCGTGCCGAATGCATTCTTCAGTCTCATCCTTCACGCGCACCTGCCATTCGTGCGCCATCCTGAGCATCCCGAATTTCTTGAAGAAGATTGGCTCTACGAAGCGATCACGGAAGTCTATTTGCCGTTGCTCGCTGTCCTGTCTGCGTTGCAGCAGAAAGGTGTGCGCCCGCGCTTGACGTTGAATCTCTCACCGACGCTCTGCGAGATGCTCGCTGATCCGCTGCTGCAAGAGCGTTACACTCGGCATCTGAAAAATCTGTATGCGCTCGCGGTCAAAGAAGTCGCGCGACACCGCAACGAGTCGCCGCAGTTCGTTCCCGCCGCGCACATGTATCGCCGCAATCTACGTCGTGCGCTCAGGCTGTGGGATGAAATTTATCACCGCGACCTCTTGCGCGGTTTTCGTGAACTACAGAATGCAGGCGCGATTGAGATCATCACGTGCGGCGCGACGCACGGCTTTCTGCCGCTCATCTCGACGACGGAAGCGCGGCGCGCGCAAGTGGTGGTCGCCATCCGCAACTATCACAAACATTTCGGGCGCAGGCCGCGCGGCATCTGGCTCCCCGAATGCGCTTATACTGCCGGCCTCGAAAATTTGCTCGCCGAGTCAAGCATCGAATACTTCATCGCCGACACGCACGCTCTTCTCTATGGTGAGCCGCGTCCACGCTACGGCGTCTATGCGCCGGTGCGTTGCCCGAACGGTATTGCCGTCTTCGCGCGCGATATGGAAACCAGCCAGCAGGTGTGGAGTTCGATCATCGGTTATCCCGGCGATCCCAACTATCGCGAGTTTTACCGCGACATCGGTTGGGACGCGCCGCACGAATACTTGCTGCCGCATCTCCACGCCGACGGCCAGCGGCGACATCTCGGCCTGAAATTCCACCGCATTACCGGGCGCGAAGTACCGCAAGAACAGAAAGAGCCGTACAATCCGCCCGCCGCGCGCAGCCGCGCGCGCGTCCATGCAGAGCATTTCGTCGGCGAGCGGATCACACAAGCCGCGCGCATTAAACCATCGCTCAACCAACGCGCGCCGCTCATCGTCTCCCCCTACGACGCGGAGTTGTTCGGCCATTGGTGGTACGAAGGGGTTCAATTCCTCGACTTCGTGTTTCGGCAACTGCAAGAACGCCGCACAGAGATCGCGAGCGTCACCCCCGGCGACTATCTCGACATGCGAGAGCCGCTCCAGACACAGCAACTCTCGCCTTCTTCATGGGGTGCGGAAGGCTATTACAAAGTCTGGCTCAACGATGGCAACGCTTGGATGTACCCGCACCAACGCGCCGCCGAGACGCGGATGACCGCGCTTGCCAACCGCCACGCCGAAATTGCGAACGACTTAACTCGCCGCGCGCTCAACCAAGCAGCGCGCGAACTCTTGCTCGCGCAAGCGAGCGACTGGGCCTTCCAGATTTATCAAGGCACGACCGTCGAATATGCTACCCACCGCTTCCGCTCACACATCCGCCGCTTCAACGCCCTCGCCGAACAACTCGAACGCGGAGAGATCAACCAAGAGCAACTGGCCGAGATCGAACGGCGCGATAACCTCTTCGCCGAGATCGACTACCGAATCTTCGGGACTCAGGAAAGAACGGCGAGCAGCGGACGGTAGAAGGCACAGAACACACAATGTGGGTAGGTGGGCGGCTGCGTTGACATATTCCTCAGAAATAAGAAAATGGCTGTGGAGGTATTATGAAAAAGCTGAAAGCTGTTAAAGAACTTAAAGTTGAACGCCCACCGCGTGCCGTTGTATCGGAGAAGGAAGCCTTGAAGCGTATGAAAGAATTCTCCAAACGGAAGGAGCGATTCCTTGCCACTGCTCGAACGGGTAAGAGTTGAAGTGTACATTCCTGATTTACCGGCGGCTGCCTATCGCAATCTACTTCTATCTTTCGAGGAAGAGTTTACATATGTGTTTGGAGGTTGCACGATTGTCCGCGGGCTTGATGGTAATTATCTTTCTCACGCGGGCGTGAAAACGCCAGACCGCATCAATTTAATCTACACAGATTTGCCTCTGGCATTGTCCACCAATTTTGAGAATGTGGCTCGTTACGCTGATGAGTTAAAACAAGTAGCAGTTGAAGCTCTGGCTGAAGAAACCATCTTGGTTGCAGTGACGCAGATCTATCATGCCGTATGACGCCTCACGACGCCGTATCAATCTTAACGCTATCCCGTTCACTGTTCTCCTTATAGCTCTATAAATGCTTCCTCTCATCATCGGCCATCGAGGGGCTTCCGCCGTCGCGCCGGAGAATACTCTGGCGGCGTTCGCGCACGCGTTGGATGATGGTGCGGACGGCATCGAGTTCGATGTGCGGCTTGCGCGCGACGGCGTGCCAATCGTGATCCATGACGCGACGCTCAAACGCACAGCCTTGCAAGACGGAGCGGTAGCCGCGCTCAATTCTTCAGAGCTGAGTGAGATCAATGTCGGTTCTTGGTTCAATCGACGTTTCCCGGCGCGCGCCCGTGATGAGTACGCGCGCGAGTGTGTGCCAACGCTCCGTCAAGTGTTGAGCGAGATCGCTCCGCGTTGCCGCACGCTGTATGTCGAACTGAAGTGCGCGCCGCGTGAAGCGTGCGCGCTCGCGGCGGCAACGGTGAAAGTGATTCGTGAATGCGACACGGCCAGCCGTTCAATTATTGAGAGCTTTGAATTGTCGGCGATCCGGGAAGTCAAACAACTCGCGCCGGAGATTCGCACCGCTGCATTGTTCGAGCGGCGGCTGACGAAGCCGCTGCCGCATCCCGGTAAAATCGTGGCGCGTGCGCTCGCTGTCGGGGCGGACGAATTGGCGTTGCAACGCACGCTCATCTCGCGCCGCATTGTGCGGGCAGCGGTGGATGCCGGCTTGCCCGTCGTCGTGTGGACGGTCGATCATCCGTCTTGGATCGAGCGAGCGCGACAGCTCGGCTTGCACGCGCTGATCACGAATCATCCGGCGTATCTCTGTGCAGCGCTCGTTAAATAAAGAGACATGGCCGATTCCGCGTCCGCAGGCGATAGAATTTTCGTGCATGAACATTACACGCTCCACTACCGGAGCGCGCCGCCGCGCGTGCAGTGGGCGAGCGCGGCGCGGCTGAGTTACACGGCGTTACTGTTGTTGGAAGGAGCGCTCTTCTGGTGGAGCGAGGGCGGCGAGCCAGAGCGAGAGCTAAAAGCGCCGGGCGCAATCCTCGCCGCGCCGGGACAGACGTTGAAAGTGTCGGGGCAACAGGCGCACTTTATTTTGGCTTCGCTCGCGCCCGCTTTTATTCTCGATTGCGCGGTGCGCGCGCGCCTCACTCGCGCTGATGCCGAAATTACTTTCCCCACTCAGTCCATCGCGGGCGACGAGCGACTGGCGCGCATCGCGCGTGATCTCGCTGATGAACTGCGCGCCGCCGAAGCGGGACGTGAGATCGTGATCGCCGCTCTCATGGAGCAAGGGACGGTGTATCTGCTGCGTCGTTACGCTAATATCCGCCGCTCGGACGAATTGGAACTCTCGCGCGCCGGCCTCGTGGATCGACGCCTGCGCCGCGCCGTCGAGTTGATGCACGCGAAACTTGACCGCGAACTGCCGCTCGAAGAATTGGCTGCCGCCGCGTACCTCTCACCTTTCCACTTCTCTCGCCTCTTCAAAAAAGTCACCGGCGCTTCGCCGCACGCTTACCTTGCCACTTTGCGGATCGAGCGCGCGCAGCAATTGCTCGCCACTACCGATCTTTCCATCACAGAGATCAGCACGCGCGTCGGCTACGCGAGTTCCAGCCACTTCGGCAAAGCCTTCCGCCAAGCCAATGGACTAACGCCTCGCGCTTTCCGCGAAGCTCTTTATACACCTCAAGAAAAGTGAGCCACGAATGAATACGAATTGGCACGAAAAAATATCGGCATCCACCGATGAGTAACTTTTTGTTTCTGCCTCCGTCTCGTTCGTGTTCATTCGTGTGCATTCGTGGCTCAATCATTTTCTTTATAGATACTCGCAAAAGCGCAATCCGCCGTTAAACTTGGGCAAGAAATGACGAGACGCCCCGCGCGCGCTCAACTATGATGCCTCACATATTTTCTATTGCGGAGGAATCACACATCATGGCGGTAGCTAAAGGAACAGAGATCGCGCCGGCGAAAGGCAAGTTAGGTGTCCTGCTCGTCGGCTTGGGCGCGGTCAGCACTACTTTCATCGCGGGCGTCGAAGCCATCAAGGCAGGACTCGCCGAGCCAGTCGGCAGCCTGACGCAGATGGGAACGATTCGCCTCGGCAAGCGCACCGAGAATCGTGTCCCAAAGATTAACGAGTTCGTTCCGCTCGCGGACTTGACCGATCTCGTCTTCGGCGCGTGGGACATCTTCCCTGAATCGGCTTACGAGGCGGCGATGCACGCGGGCGTCTTGGAGAAAGAACTGCTCGCGCAACTCAAAACTCCGCTCCAGAAAATCAAACCGATGAAAGCCGTCTTCGAGCAGAGTTACGTCAAGCGCCTCAACGGAGCGAACGTCAAAGAAGGCAAGCACAAGTTGGAGTTGGCCGAGCAACTGATCGCAGAGATCGCCGAGTTCAAACGCAAGCACAAGTGCGCCCGCCTCGTCATGATCTGGGCCGCCTCGACGGAAATCTTCCTCAAGCCGCACGCCGTCCACCGCAACTTGAAATCGTTTGAACAAGCGATGCGCGACAACCACAAATCAATCGCACCTTCGATGATCTACGCTTACGCCGCTTTGAAGTCCGGCATCCCCTTCGCCAACGGCGCGCCGAATCTGACTGTGGACGTTCCGGCTCTGGTGAAGTTAGCCGAGCAGAATAACGTCCCCGTCTGCGGCAAAGATTTCAAGACGGGACAGACGTTGATGAAGACGATCATCGCGCCCGGCTTAAAGTCGCGCATGTTGGGCTTGCACGGCTGGTACTCGACCAATATCCTCGGCAACCGTGACGGCGAGGTCCTCGACGATCCCGAATCGTTTAAGACTAAAGAAGAATCAAAGCTCTCCGTCCTCGAACACATCCTGCAACCGGAAGTCTATCCGTCGCTCTACAAAGATTTCTCGCACGTCGTCCGCATCAACTACTACCCGCCGCGCGGCGACAACAAGGAAGGCTGGGACAGCATCGACATCTTCGGCTGGCTCGGCTATCCGATGCAGATCAAGATCGATTTCCTCTGCCGCGACTCGATCCTCGCCGCGCCCATCGTTCTCGACCTCGCGCTGTTCCTCGATCTCGCGCAGCGGGTCGGAATGAAAGGCGTGCAGGAATGGCTCTCCTTCTATTTCAAGTCGCCGATGACTGCGCCGGAGTTGTACCCGGAACACGACATCTTCATCCAACTAATGAAGCTCAAGAACACGCTCCGCCACCTACGCGGCGAAGACTTGATCACGCACCTCGGTCTTGAGTACTACGATTAAGTCAAAGCGCACGAGGCTGACACGATTTCAGCAACGAGCCTGACGATTTAAGTCATCCTGACAATTTTCGTCAGACAACTTTTGCCGCACAGTGGCTTGCGGCTCCGGCAGGCGCGCGTTGCTGCATGTCAGAAGCCGACCTACCGGCTCTTCCTTGCCGATTCTCTTTTTCACACTCTACATATATTTTGTGGTGACAAATCGAGCATTGTCGTTTATATAGTGTCTCCGTTCTTAACGCAGGATTGGCCTGAGATGAATCTGAGGCCAACCGGCCCCCTGACGCATCGCATCAAACACAACGCGGATCGTTCTTTGCATGAAGACCAAAAGCACTGCCGCTGAAAATGGCGGCGGTATCGTTTGCGGCGGTGGGTGGTTAAGCTGTGGCTCAAGCCCTCGGCGCTTTCAGCCGATAAATCTTTCGTGTACACGCTGGACACCCTTTCGGGCGATCATGGCACACGGATAAGAGAGGCTCGAAGCGCTAACCGTCCGCGGTCCGCTGGCAAGGAGATCGGCCATGATAGCTGAGATGGAAAAGAATAAGAAAAATACCGAGACAGTCTTTCTCGACCCGGAACAGAAAAGCCCGCGCGCTCTCGATTTTGAAGAGAAGTTGGCCGGGCGCATCGTCGGCCAAGAGCGCGCCGTGCGGCGCATGAGCGGCCTCTACCAGATTTTCCTCGCGGGGATGAATCCACTGAACCGGCCCATCGGCACGATGATCTTCTTAGGCCCGACCGGCTCCGGCAAGACCCGCGTCGTCGAGGCGGCGGCGGAAGTTCTCTACGGCGATCCCAACGCGGTCATCAAAATCGATTGCGCCGAGTTTCAGCATTCGCACGAGATCGCCAAGTTGATCGGCTCGCCGCCGGGCTATCTCGGCCACCGCGAGACCAGCCCGATGCTGACGCAGGAGAATCTTGATCGTTATCACACGGAGGATGTAAAACTCTCGCTCGTCCTCTTCGACGAGATCGAGAAGGCGTCCGACAGTCTGTGGCAACTGCTCCTCGGCATCCTCGACAAAGCGACGCTGACTTTAGGCGATAATCGCCGCGTCGATTTCTCGCACGCGATGGTGATTATGACTTCCAATTTGGGCGCGCGTGAGATGTCGGAGTTGATCTCCGGCGGCATTGGCTTTGCTCCGGGCAAGGGCGCGAAGAACCCAAATGATACGGATGTCGATCAGAAGATTTACCGGACGGCGGTCGAAGCCGCGCGGCGGAAATTCTCGCCGGAGTTTATGAACCGCATCGATAAAGTGGTGGTCTTCCGCAGTCTGAAGGAACACCACTTGCGGCAGATTCTCGAACTCGAATTAGCGAATGTCCAAGACCGGATCATGAAGTCGGCGGGGTCCAAATTCATCTTCCAACTTTCCGACGAAGCCAAAGACTTCTTGCTGAAGGAAGGCATTGACTTCAAGTACGGCGCGCGCCATTTGAAACGCTCGATTGAACGCTTCCTCGTCTATCCGCTGTCGAATCTAGTGGCGACGGATCAGGTGGGCTTGGGCGATCTGGTCTATATCGACTTGAACCCGGATAATAACAAGCTCGTCTTCTCGAAGCGTTCCGGCGGGGCGCTGATTAACGAAGAGGCAAATAGTGAAGTTGATGTGGAAGAAGTAGCAGTTAAATCGGGCGGCGTCGGCTTGCCGATCCCGCAAGTCAAAGTCGCCCGCAAAGGACAAGGCCGCAGCGAGAAAACCGAGAGCCAGAGTTAAAACCTGTCCCACTGTCAATGACAAGGCCGGAGATGTGTAAGAACGCATCTCCGGCTTTTTTTATCGGTATGTGAAAGCTCTCGCCGAGAAGAGATAGAAGTTACGACGGCTTTGCCGGGTTCGCCGGCTCAAGTTTGCGGAGAGCTTCGACGGCGATCTGTGAAAGATACGGATCGCTCGCCGTTACAACCGCGCGCAAGGCGGGAACGGCGGCCACGTCGCCGATGAGACCGAGCGCACGCGCGGCTTCGCGCCGGACATCATCGCCCGCGCGTTCGTTCGAGAGGACGGCGACGAGCGCGGGAACAGCTTCCCGACTGCCAATCTGTCCGAGCGCGACGACGGCGGCACGGCGCACAAAATCATTTTCTTCACGCTTGCGAAAAGTAATGCGGTTCAAGAAGCCCGCACGAGCGATGCGCCGCCCTAGCGCTTCGGACAGCGCGGGGACAGCGGCTTCATCTTTAATCAGTCCGAGCGAAACGGCTGCCGCGCCGCGCACGCCCGCTTCTTTGTCTCGCGCCAGAGCGGTGACGAGGGATTCGACGGCAGTGCGGCTGCGCGTCTCGCCCAAAGCGTAGGCCGCCTCACGCCGCACGAACTCGTTCTTATCATTCAGCAGCGGGACCAATAAGACGACCGCCTCTCCGGGCGGCAGCGAAAGGATCGACCGCGCGGCGGTGGCGCGCACAATGGCGGCGGAATCAGTCAACGCTACGGCTGCCCCGCGCGAGCTATCAGGCCGTGCCAGCGCGCCGAGGCGCAGCACCGCATCACGTCGCTCTTCCACATCCGATGAATTCAGACGCGAACGCTGCCGCTCAATCTCTCGCTGAAGCGACGTGAGCGTTTGCGGAGAACTGGCGGAGACAGTAGCGAGGGATGTTTGAGCAAGCGTTTCCGGGATGCTTCCGGCGATGAAGGTCGAAAAGACAAGCAGTAGCCCACGCACCGCCGCGAGACTGGGTGCGGCGGCGAGTGAGTGTTCATGCGGAGCTGAGACGTTCTCGATCTTGATCATGCGCGCGAGGGAAGATTGGTCGCGGCCCGGCGCTCGGCTTTGCGGCGCACGGTCTCCCATTCGTGGGCTTGGCGGGCGCGCAAATTCTCACGAGAATCCGCGAGCAAGGCGACTAGCTCATCTTCCCATACAGACGGGCGCGCGTGGGCGCGTCGCATCGACTCCATGATCGCGATGTAGTCTAAGACTTCTTTGACTTCTGTGTCGTTGAGCGAATCGAGTTTGAAGGCGAGACGTTGGCGTTCAGTGATTCGTTTAGCCATCTCTAGCTCCTCCGTTCGGGAGGCCGGACGGCCACGAGCGCGTTCAACTCTGAAGACGAGTCTGGCGGCGACTGTCGGAAGGCCGTCGGCGGATGATGTGTGGCGCAAGGGGCAGCGCGTTAATTTCTCTTTTCACCTGCTCGTTAAATAGCCTGCGATTTATGATCTCGCATGAGCGCAGACAATCTCATGCGGGCGGCGCTGGCGCGCGAGACGAATTTGAAGCGGGGCGACTGCTGTCCCTGTTCCCGTTCCCGGCACGCCTCAACACGTTCAATTTTTCTGATTGTTCTTTAAGCGCGGCTCTTTACAACCGCTTGCCGCGAAATATACATGAGACCACGTTGAGGCGCAAGAAAGAGAGCGGCGCGAAATCACGCGGGCGAGTCACACAGCTTGTCAGATAGCTGCTATTTTTTTTCAGGCGGTGCGAGAAAAAGGTCAGTCAATCTTCGCCGCGACCGTGTGGAGCGTATCGACGATTAAGACGGCAATCGGCGGGTAAAAGAGGAGTTGAGGCCGAAGCTGCGTGTCGTAGAGGAAAGGCACTTCGCCGAGGATCGTGCTAGACAACTGTTCGCCGAGTAATAAACCGGCGGCGATGCTTGTGCCATAGCCGACGATCAAAAAGCCCGAAGCGGCGAAGCGCGTGAAAGGCTTGCCCGTCGGCTCTTCTTCGCGGATGATCGAGTCGTGGATCGACTTGGGTTGATAAGTGTAACGCGCGAAGTACAGCCGCAGCCGCGAGATGAGATGCCACAACCCGATCACGAACAGCGTCAGGATCACGGCGCGCCCGAAGTAACCCGACTGTTGCCAGAGACGCGGTTTGATGGCCGCGACGAAAAAGGTTGAGAGGAAAAGGGCAACGGTGGTAAAGACAGCCTGCTGCATCGCGAATGTCTCGCGGCGTTCGGCCTCGATCAAATTATCGACGATCTTATCCATCCGCGCCTGCGCCGCTACCCGGCGCATTCTCAGCGCGTGCGGATTGTCAGATTGCAGCACGGAAGCCCCGATCCCGCTCACATGCCGCGTCAATTGCGCGTCGTAAAAGGCTCGCTCTTGCGGATCGATCAAAGTGCGGTAGGCTAATGCGATCAGCGCGAACTCGCGTGCGGCGTTCTCTGAACTGTGGTTGACATCCGGGTGACGCTGGCGGGCCAGACGACGATACGCCGACTTGACCTCTGAGGCCGAAGCCGTTCGTTTGACGCCCAGAACTTTGTAGTAATCTACCACTGCCTTCGATCCCAATCCCGGCCAGTTTCGCCGCGTTTATCTATCGCGCTTTCAGTCAGGAGGGAGAAACTTGTAGCCATACTATAACACTTTTCATGTGCCTCGTCGCCGCGCAATGAGAGACCGGGCAGTGCGGATTGTTTTAGGAAAGGAGGGAAAGCTTAAGGAGCGGCGCTTAACCTCGAACGGCCATCGAGGGGGGTAAGGACAGTTTAGATGGTGACCGCTCCCTTTAGCTCGCTCTTGCGTAAAGCAATGATTGTGCCAGCGGAGACATGCCAAAAATCTTGCATATTTCGCTACTCTTTGCCCGACTGTGCCAATCCTCTGTCCACAAAAGGATACAGGGACGTTTACTTTTGTGGACATCACCGCTGAGAAAAAAGGCCGCGCTAAAAAAATTAGCACGGCCCAATTTACTTTGATGCCGGCTTCCTTTGAAGCCAAAATAGAACTAGGCCGATTGCGTGCCCGCCATTCGGTCGATCATATTGAGGAGCGTGCGAACGGCAACTCCCGTCGGGCCTTTGGAGCGGAACGGCTTGGCGTCGTCGCCCCATGCCGTGCCGGCGATGTCCAGATGCGCCCACGAAACACCATCGGCAAATTCTTTCAAGAAGGCCGCCGCCGTGATTGTGCCGGCCTTGCGCCCGCCGACGTTTTTGATGTCCGCGATGTCCGACTTGATCTGTTTCGAGTATTCCTTATCGAGCGGCAGTTGCCAGAATTTCTCGCCGACTTCCCGGCCTGCCGCGATCAGTTCATCGATTAACTCCTGATCCGTGCCGAGGATGCCAGTGTTCACGTCACCGAGGGCGATGGAGACCGCGCCGGTCAGTGTCGCCAAATCGACGATACGGGTCGCCCCGAGTTTCTTCGCATACGAGATCGCGTCGGCCAGAACTAAACGGCCTTCGGCGTCGGTGTTGATGACCTCAATGGTCTTGCCGGACATGGCGCGCACCACGTCGCCGGGCTTGGTCGCTTTGCCCGAAGGCATGTTCTCTGTCGAAGGGACGACGCCGAGGACGGGGATCGGCGGCTTGAGTTGCGCGATGGCGCGCATCACGCCCAAGACCGTCCCGCCGCCCGTCATGTCGTACTTCATCAGTTCCATGTTCTCGCCCGGCTTGAGCGAGATACCGCCGGTGTCGAACGTGATGCCCTTGCCGACCAATGCCAGCAAGTCGCCGTTCTGTTTCGTCGCACCCTTCGCTCCGCCTTCTGGCGTGTACTTCAAAATGATCAACTTCGGCGGCTCTTCCGATCCGCGCGCGACGCTCAAGAGCGATCCCATGCCTTCCCGCTCCATCTCCTCGCGCTCCAGCACATCGATCTCTAAACCGAATTGCGTGGCGATCTCTTGAGCGCGCTCGGCCATGTTCGTCGGCGTCATGTACGCGCCCGGCTCGTTCGCGAGATCGCGCGTGAAGTTGACCGATTCGCCGATGATGCGCCCGCGCTCTGCTCCGCCCCGCACTGCCGCCTCGTCCGCGCCCGGCGCGACAATGACGAGTCGCTCGATGATGCGCTCTTCCTTCTCGACGGTTCGGTACTTGTCCGGCTCGAACAATCCCATCAACACGCCCTCGACCACACGCACCGCCGCTTGCTCCGCTTCGCCTTCCGGCTCGCGCGAGATTAACCCGATGGTTTTGACGCTGCGCGCACGCAGCGAGCGCGCAGCCGTCCCGGCCATTTGCGACACTTGCGCGAGATTGTACCTCTCGCGCTCGCCTACGCCGACGAGCAGCAGGCGTTTCGCCTTCATCCCATCGCGGCCTTCGCCGAGATGCAAATAAATCGTCTCTCCTTCTTTGCCTTTCAACTCTTCGGATTCGATGATCGACTTGACGAGTCCGCCCGTCGCGGCGTCCAACTCTTTCAGCAAACCTTCGTCGGCCTTCTCGTCTTTGAAAACCGCGACGGCGAGGGCTTGCACATCCGCTTCGCCAAAACTTCCGGTGTGAATCTGAATGTCCATTTAATCTTTTTTCTCCTGCTATCGATTACGTTCCTTCAATTGCGCGCGCGTCTCCCGCTCGACGGTGCGGCGCATCTCCGTCTCCCGCTTGTCATACAACTTTTTGCCGCGCGCCACGCCGATCTCAAACTTGATCCGCCCCTTCTTCATATAGACGCGAGTCACGACGAGCGTCATGCCCTTGATTGTCGCCGACTCTTCCAAACGGTCGATCTCGCGGCGATGTAACAACAGCTTCCGCGAGCGCAGCGGCTCATGATTCTCGCGGTTGCCGTAAGCATACGGCGAAACGTGCGCGTTGAACAACCACGCCTCGCCCTCGCGCACCGCCACGTAAGAATCCTTCAACTGCACTTGGCCGGCCCGAATACTTTTAACTTCCGTACCGGTCAACACCGCGCCCGCCTCATATTTATCGAGGATGTGATATTCGTGAAAGGCGGCGCGGTTGTTAATTAGATTTTTCTCTGTAGATGACATATTCAACTATTCAAACTCGCTCTTCAACGGCCTCGACATCAATTCTCCGGCGGCTTCGCGCACGCTCTTTCCTTCATACAGAACAGCGTGAACCTGCTCCGTGATCGGCATCTCGACGTTCAGGCGATCAGCCAACAACTTAACCGCCCGCGCCGTGCGAACGCCCTCGGCGACTTCATGCATTTGAGCGACGATCTCATCCAGCGCGCGCCCGCGCCCCAACTCTTGCCCGACAAAACGATTGCGCGACAGAGCGCCCGTGCAGGTCAGCACCAGATCGCCCAAGCCTGCGAGTCCCATCAGCGTCTCGACACGCGCTCCCTGCGCGACGGCCAGCCGCACCATCTCCGCCAAGCCGCGCGTGATCAAGGCCGCGATGCTGTTCGCGCCCAATCCTAACCCGGAAACCATCCCCGCCGCCAACGCGATGACGTTCTTGACCGCCCCGCCTAACTCAGTCCCCGTCACGTCTTCATTCGTATAGATGCGAAAATTCTCGTAGCTCAATGCCGCCTGCACCGCTTGACCCAGCGCGGGATCGACGCTCGCCGCGACGATTGCCGTCGGCTGATTCGCTGCCACTTCCCGCGCGAACGACGGCCCCGACAAACACACGAACCGCTCCGCCAAGGCCGGCCCCAACACGTCCGCGACGATTTCCGAGATACGCTGTCCCGTCTCGATCTCAATTCCCTTCGTCGCGCTCACCAGCGTCATCTTCGTGTGAAAGCTCGCCGCAGCTCGCTGTAAAAGCTCGCGCGTCGCGTGCGAAGGCGATGCCAGAATCACCACTTCCGCACCCGCGAGCGAACTCTCCAGTTCGCCCGTCGCCCCGACCTCGCCTTCAAGTTGATGCCCCGCGAGATACACACGATTGACGCGCTCACGATTGATCGACTCGACCACCGCTTCATTCCGCGACCACAAACACACCTCATGCCCCGCGCGCCCGGCCACCAAGCCCAACGCCGTTCCCCATCCACCCGCGCCGATGATCGCGATTCGAGACATAAAAGCAGAGGATAGAGGGTAGAGGATAGAGATTAGTGAAAGCCGTTCATTCTGCCTCTATCCTCTACCCTCTATCCTCTACCCTCTATCCTCTTCACTTGAGTTTATTCTCCGTCCCGCGCCACAGCCTGCCGATGTTGCCGCGGTGCATGAAGATGATGACGGCGCTGCCGGCGAGCGCCGTCGTGATTAAGGGGACTAATTGCGTTGATGTGCCGGAGACGCCGCCGTTCCACCACCAAATCAGGAACGGCAACAATGCCACCGCGATGATCGAGCCGAGCGAGACGTAGCGCGTCCGCCACACGACGACGACGAATACCATCAACGCCGAAATCACGGAGAGCGGCGAGAGCGTGAGAAACACGCCCAAGCCGGTCGCGACGCCTTTGCCGCCGCGAAATTTCAGCCATACGGGAAAGATGTGACCGATGACCGCCGCCAGTGCTGCGCCCGCGACCCACCAGTTGACGCCGAAGTCCGGCGTGAGCAGCCAGCGCGCCAGCAGCACCGCCGCCACGCCCTTCAAGGCATCCAACACCAACGTCAAGATACCCGCCGCTTTGCCCGCGCGCCGGGTGACATTCGTCGCGCCCGTCCCGCCCGATCCCGTCTGCCGCACATCGTCGCCGCCCTTCGTCCATACGATCAGATAGCCAAACGGGATCGAGCCTAACAGATATGCGATGAGCAAAATCAGCGCGGGAAACATTTGTCTCTTTTTCAGATCAAGCGCCGGCGCAACAGATCGAGCGCGGCTTGAGCGGCGCGCCAGCGGATTAGTTGGCGGTCGCCGGGCAGCAGGAGTTTTCGATGTTCGGTATGTGCGTCGTCCGCGAGCGCGAGGTAGACGAGGCCGACGGGTTTTTCTTCCGTACCGCCGCCGGGGCCGGCGATGCCGGTGACGGCGATACCGAAATCCGTACCGGCACGCTCGCGCACACCTTCGGCCATTGCCTCCGCAACTTGAGAACTCACCGCGCCGAAATCTTCAATGAGATCGAACGGCACATTGAGCAGACGCACTTTCGCTTCGTTGGCATAGACGACGACGCCCTCTGTGAAATAGCTCGAAGAGCCGGGAACGTTCGTCAAACGCTGCGAGACAAGGCCACCCGTGCAACTCTCCGCGACCGCGAGCGTGAAGCCGCCGACGGCCAGACGCAGGCCGACAATTTCTTCCATCTTCTCGCCGCGAAAGGCGAAGATGGCGTCGCCCAAGCGTTCCTCGATCTGCCCGGCGAGGCCATCCAACAACAGATCGGCTTCCTGCTCGCTCTTGCCTTGCGCGGTCAGATGAATCTCGACCTCGCTCTTATTGAAAAGAATCGTCGTCTGCGGATTTTTGTACTGCGTATAGATCGGCGCGATCCGTTCGTCAATTGCCGACTCGCCTATCCCCGTGACTCTTAACACGCGCCGCGCCACGCGCACATCGCCCGCCTTCGCCGCCAACTTCTCTTTGATGAACGATTCGTACATCGGGCGCATTTCGCGCGGCGGGCCGGGCAGCAAGACGACCGAGCGGCCTTCATGTTCAAGATACATGCCCGGCGCGGAGCCGTGCGGGTTGTCTAAAACTTCCGCGCCTTCGATGACCATCGCCTGCCGCGAATTGATCTCCGGCATCGTGCGGCCCCAGCGCATAAACTTGGTGCGGATGTCTTCCAACGCCTTCTCGTTGAGCATCAACCGCCGCCCCAATGCGCGGGCGGCGATCTTGCGCGTGATGTCGTCTTCGGTTGGTCCCAATCCGCCAGTCGTGATCACCACGCGCGAACGGCGCAAGGCATCACGGATCGTTTCTTCGAGCCGCGCGTCGTCGTCGCCAACGATGGTCTTGAGCTTGACCTCAATCCCGATGCTGTTGAGCTGCTCCGTCAACCACAAGCTATTCGTGTCCGTGCGCTCCGGCGTCAACAACTCCGATCCGATGGCGATAATTTCAGCAGTGAGCATTTAATTTTGCTAGATGATCCTTCAACGAGACTGGAAAGAAGGCGCGTCTTGCTGGGAGCGCGGGCATCCTTGCCCGCCAGCGCGCGAAGCACGCTCACTAAGTTTCGCGATCACTCACGAGTTGAATGAGCGCGCGGGTTCATTAGCTCGCTCGCGCGAGCTTGCGGGCAAGGATGCCCGCGCTCCCAGCAAAGCGTTCAACATCTAAATGCATTGAGTGTTCGCCAGACTTTTCCGCTCGCTTTCCGTCAAGCCGTCTTTTTTTCCTCGTCGTACAAATCGCGCAGGACATCGGCAATGGGTTGCGGCGCGGTTGGCGGCGCGACCAATTGGGGCATGACGGTGTTTGAGTTGGCGGCTCTGAGCGGCGGATCGTGGGCCGGAGTTGGTCGCTGATTGATGGCCGGCGGGATCGGCTTTACCTGCTTCATCTCACTCAAATGTTCACGGCTTTCGGTCAGTAGTGACGCAGCGCGGGCGCGGCGCGAACGTTCGAGGCTGCGGATCGCGGCCATCGTTTGCGGGCCTTCCGCTGGCTCGCGCTCCAAACGCCGCAGGACGTTGACGTAGCGGCGCAGTTCCGGCGAAGGCGCGTAGCGGCTGTGTTCGTTTCCGGCATCATTCTCGACGACGTAAGAGAGATGCTCAACTGCCGATTCGTATTCGTGGACGCGATGATGCAGCGCGCCGAGAGCGAAATAGACGAGAGGCGGCGGGTCTTTCATCGTGTGCAGCACGGCGTCGCCTTGACTGATCACTTCGCCGATCTCGTAGCCGTACCAGCGGCGTTCTTCGTCACGCAAAATTTCGTTGGCGGCGAGATAAAAGTCGAAGATGCGGCGCGTCTCGTGCTGCTCGGAGCGATCCACTGCGCGCCAGACGAAATAGACGACGGTGGCGAAAAAGAAGATGACGGTCGGCGGTATCCCCATCATCAAGAGCATCGCCAGAATAACGATGATGGCTAAAATCTTCTGCCCCATGTTTCGGCCCTTGCTACCCATAAAAAAGCAAGGATGAAGGATGAAAGCGGAAGGATGAAGAAGAATTTATTTGTTGCTTCATTCGTTTATTGAATCGTTGAAGAACGATCTTGATTGAATCAATGAACGGATGAACCAACTCCTTTTCTTTCCGCGCTACAGCTTCATCGTTGAGTCAATCTTGTCTTTTCATTTATGCGTGATGCGGCGGCGGATGGCTTCGCCGGCTTCTGCCGTTGAGAGATGGCCGCCGAGATCGCGCGTCGTCTCGTTATGCTTGATAGCGGCGCTCACCGCCTGTTCAAGTGCCTCACTTGCCGCATCGTAGCTCAAGTATTCTAGCATCATCGCCGTAGTCAGAATAGAGCCGATTGGGTTGGCGATGCCCTTGCCCGCGAGCGGCGGCGCGCTGCCGTGAACCGGCTCGAACAGAGAGACCCTGCCGGGGTGAATGTTACCCGAAGCGGCCATCCCTAAGCCGCCTTGCAAGGCCGCGCCCAAGTCAGTCAGGATGTCGCCGAACAAATTGTTGGTGACGACGACATCATATTGCGCCGGATCGAGAATCATCAGCATCGCCATCGCATCGACGTATTGATGTTGCGCTTCAATCTCGGGATATCGCACGGCGACTTCCTGAAAGACGCGCTGCCACAAGTCGCCGCCGAAGCGTTGGACGTTTGATTTGTCGGCCATCGTCACGCGCTTGCGCCCGTGTTTCCGTGCGTACTCGAAAGCGGCGACGATGATCCGTTCCACGCCGCGCCGCGTGTTCAGTTCCTCTTGCGTCGCGATCTCGTCCACAGTTCCGCGTTTCAGAAATCCGCCCGCGCCGCAATACGCGCCTTCCGTATTCTCGCGGAAGACAACGAAATTGATGTCCTCGATTTGACGATCACGCAGCGGCGTCAAACGCGCATCGAGCAGCCGCACCGGGCGTTGGTTGATGTACAGATCAAGCCCGCGCCGCATTCCCAACAGAATATCTTCCGCGTGTTTGTTCGACGGCACGCGCGGATCACCGAAGGCTCCAGCAAGAATCGCGTCAAACTCTTCTGTCAGCATCTCCAACGCGCCGTCAGGCAGCGTCGAGCCGTCGCGCAAAAACCTGTCTGCGCCCCAATCGAAATGCATTAACTCCAACTCGACGCCGTGCGTGCCGCGCAGCACATCAAGCACGCCGACCGCTTCCTCGATCACTTCTGGCCCGATGCCGTCGCCCGGCACGACCGCGATTTTCTTCACCGTCCGCTTCATCATTCCTCTGGGAGCGTAATTTACAACTAAGTGCGAGCAGGTCAGTACCGCCTGCGGTAGCGGGCGGGTATTTGTTGCGATCAGACCCGCCCGCTACCGCAGGCGGTACTGACCTGTTGTCGCTAAGAGGGCGAAGAATAATTGGGAGGGGAGAGTTGGCCGCGCCCGCCAAAAATATCTAAAAGGACAAATACTTTTTTACTCGCCTTCCGCATTGGACGCGCGATGCTCTGCGGGGCGATGGTTTGCGCGCGCCCGCCGCTCGCGCGCGCGTCCGAAACCGGCGATCACATCGACGCCTTTCTCGAAGACGGAGGACGACAGATCGCTGATCGACTTGAAAGTTTGATAGGCAGTGATGGCTTCCAACTCGACTAACGTCACGAGCTTCTGTTGCAGCGGCATATTGCGGAACTCTTCGCGCAATTCGGTTTTCGTTTCTTCCACAGTCTCCTCCCTCTCCTCGACCGGCACAGCTTCCAGTTTGAGCGTCCCCGCCTGCACGACCTTCACCTGACAGGCCAGCCGTTCGCCCGCCGCTAACCGCTCAGGCGGCAAACGCTCGCGCTCGGCGTTCGTCAATTCCGACAACAACGCCGCGCCTTCGCGGACAGTCACCGCGCACCCATCGCACTCGCCGCGCCCCGCGCACTCGGCGGGCAAATGCACACCCAAACGCTTCGCCGCATCCCACAGGTAAGTCCCTTCCGCGACAATCCCGTGCAGACCTTCCGGCACAAATTCGACATTTACGCTCATCATTCAGTTTCCAGTTTTCAGTTTTCAGTTTTTCTCACGACACGACTTTCAGCTTCACTCTTCAGCGTTCAGCTCGTCGATCACCGCCGACTGAAAACTGAAGACTGAAAACTAACCCGTACTTGGCGCAGAGGCGAAGCGGACGCGCGGTTCGGCGGCGCTCTCATCGCGTGGGCGCTGGCCGATTTGCTCGCGGCAGTCGGGGCAGATACCGAACAAGCGAAGCGTGTGATACGTCGGCTCGAACCCATGCTTGGCGGCAATGGCGTCTTGTTGCGATTCTAGCTCCGCCGAGAAAAATTCGATGGTCTTGCCGCACTCTGTACAGATCAAGTGATCGTGGTGCGCGCGCTTGTAATTGTGTTCGTAGCGCGTGCGCCCGTCGCCGAAGCGGACTTCGCGCGCGAGTCCCGCTTCGGTCAACAGCTTCAGCGTGCGATAGACGGTGGTCTGCCCGATGTCCGGGTCTTCTTGCTGCACGAGACGATACAGGTCTTCGCTCGACAAATGTTCTTCCGTCCGCAGGAACACTTCGAGTATGAGATCGCGTTGCGCCGTGCGCTTAAGGCCGGCGCGTTGAATGTGCCGGTGGAAAATCTCTTGCTCTTCAGTCATAGCCTTACTCAAAGGTTGTTGCCGGAGCGTCGTGCCGTCGAAGTCGCTGGTAGTTTAACACTAGCGCGCGCGGCGTGTGAAGAAGTTGGCCGGACAGCGCGCCCCGTGCTATCTTTTCGCGCATGATGCCGGGGTGGCGAAATGGCAGACGCGACGGACTTATTATTTGAGCAGCCAGAGCGAAACCTCCGGTCTGAATGGAGTCAAATTCGGTGAAACCTTTAATCTGGCAACACCGAGCTAAGTTTGGGGGGAATGTTTTTGCCGCGATAGGTTGGAGTTAGGGCGTGGCAATTCGGACAAAGTAGCCTGAGGTTAGAGAGTTGATTGTCGGAACGCTTTCCGTTGATGTGATCTAATTCGAGAGGAATAGGCTTACCTAGCCACTCTCTATTCCCGCAGTTAGAGCATGAGCGGTCTAAAGCACCTTCCGACAGAAGTTTTCTCTTTAACTTGTAAGACTGTATTTGAAGTTCATTGCTTAAATACCGCTTCAAAGGCTGTTTTGGCCCGATGCTTTTACCTTTATTCCAAGTTTGTCCGGTGAAATGAGAAGTATCTAAGCTGAAGTGCTTGATGGCTTTCCTTAGAACTTCATAATTACCTCCGTATGGAGCAACGCCGAGTTTGTTTAACGTCTGAGCAAGCGAAGTAGAGTTTTCAATAGCTAATGCTAATTGCTGCTCAGTGTATTTGCGAAGTTTCATATGGCCTCCAAAAAAGTGTAGAGACTAGATGGCTCCCACCTGACTGTTATGAACTCTAGTAACAAAAGGTGAAGGTATAGTCCAGACCACAAACTGCGAATTAGTGCAGGTAGCGAAAGCTATAGTGGTAAGAAAATCCGTTGGCCGTAAGGCCGTGCGGGTTCGAGTCCCGCCCTCGGCATCCGAAGAGAACGAATGCGGCGCACTTCCGTAAGAGGGTGCGCCGCATTTTTGCGTTTATGCGCCGCATGACCAAACGTGTCAGAGGTTTAACCAAAGATCAGTCAAGATGGCAACAGCCGGCCATCTTGACTGACTGAATCTGTCAGCCGCGCTCGGATGCCTCGCGTTCTTTCCTCTCTTTTTCGGGCGAAAATTGCTCTTTCGGTTTTGCCACTCACGGCATATCGCTTGCCACAACGGGGCGGGATGACCGCGCAGAAAGTCTTGTTTTCTGCAACGACTGTTCGATACGCACCTCTTTAGCTCCTATCTTCCGAGTCATATGGAGAACGATAGAAAAAACCATCTGGTTAGTAGATGGCTCATGCCCACTGTTATCACACTGGGCGCGGGCGTCTGTGCTAATGCTGTCTATCATCTCCCTGTCGCACAACTAGATGTCCGCTTCTGGCTGCTGGCGGCGGTCACGCTGAGCGTTGGTTGTCGTCTCAAGGTGCAGATTCCGCACGTCAGGAGTGAGGTGACGGTCTCCGAGACGTTCATCTTCCTCACGATGTTGCTCTACGACGGCGAAGCGGCAGTCTTGCTCGCGGCCCTTGACGCCTTCTTAACCTCGTGGCGCTTCAGCAAGCGCATGATCAACCACTTCTTCAACGCCGCGGTGATGGCCTGCTCTTACTGCTTCACTGTCTGGCTCCTCCGCCTGTGCTTCGGCCCGGTCACGTCGATCACACAAAACGCCGTCTCCGCCAATCTCGTGTTAGCAATTGGCGTCATGGCGCTGGGACAGTATGTCGTCAACTCCGGCTTGATCGCGACGGTGGTCGCCTTGCGCCGGGGCGAGCCGGTCTGGCACACTTGGCGACATTATTACTTATACACGTCGATCACTTATGTGGCAGGCGCTTCCACCGCGACCCTGATCGCCAAGCTGGTTGACAACTTCGGCTTCTTTCCCTTGCTGGCGACCGCGCCCATCGTCGCCATCGTCTATCTGACTTACCACTTCTACTTGAAGAACGACGAGGCCAAGTCGGCGCAAGTCGAACAAGCCGAGCGGCACGTTCAAGAGTTGTCGCGCCACATCGCCGAGCAGGAGCGGATCAGCAAAGCCCTGCAAGAGAGCGAGGAGCATTTCCGCAACGCTTTCGATTATGCCTCGACTGGCATGGCTCTGGTCGCGCCCGATGGGCGCTGGCTGCGCGTCAATCGCTCTTTGTGCAAGTTAGTCGGCTACACGGAAAGCGCAATGCTCGCGGGCAAGTTCCAGACGATCACGCATCCCGAAGACCTCGGCAATTTATTGCTCTACATTCACCGGCTGCTTGAAGGAGAGATTCCGTCGCATCAGATGGAGCAGCGTTATTTACACACTCGCGGCCACGCCGTTTGGGTGTCGCTGAATATGTCGCTCGTCCGCAACGCCGAGGGCGAACCGCTCCACTTCATCTTTCAGATTCAAGATATTACCGACCGCAAGAGCGCCGAAGAGCGTCTGCTGCACGACGCCTTCCATGACGCGCTGACCGGGCTGCCGAACCGCGCGCTCTTTATGGATCACCTGACGCTCGCCATCGAGCGCACACGGCGCAGCCAGCTACATATGTTCGCCGTCCTGTTCCTCGATCTCGACCGCTTCAAAGTGATCAACGACAGTCTCGGCCACATGATCGGAGATCAACTGCTGATCGCAATTGCGCGTCGCCTCGAAGCCTGTCTCCGGCCCGGCGACACAGTAGCCCGGCTCGGCGGCGACGAGTTCACCATCTTGCTCGACGACATCAGACACGAATCTGAAGCTACAGATGTCGCCGAGCGCATCAAGGCTTCACTCTCACAACCCTTCAGCTTGAGCGGCCACGAAGTCTTCACCGGGGCGAGCATCGGGATCGCGCCGAGCGCTATCGGCTACGAGAGCGCCGACGACATCCTGCGCGACGCCGATACGGCGATGTACCGCGCCAAATCGCTCGGCAAGATGCGCCACGAAGTTTTCGTCCAGACGATGCACTCCAGCGCCTTGCACCAACTCCAGATGGAAACCGACTTGCGCCGCGCCGTCGAGCGTGAAGAGTTTCAAGTCTACTATCAGCCCATCATCTCGCTCGCCACCGGCACGCTCGAAGGCTTCGAGGCCCTCGTGCGCTGGCAACACCCGGAGCGCGGCATGATCTCGCCCGGCATGTTCATCCCCCTCGCGGAAGAGACCGGCTTGATTCTGCCGCTCGGACGCTTCGTGCTGCGCGAAGCCTGCGATCAAATGCGCCGCTGGCAGGAACAGTCGGCATTGGCCCTCCCGCTGACGATCAGCGTTAATCTCTCCAGCAAACAATTCTTGCAGGCCGACCTGATCGACCAGATCAAAGACATCTTGCAGGAGACCAAACTCGATCCGCGAAATTTGAAGCTGGAGATAACGGAGAGCGTCGTGATGGAGAACATCGAGACGGCGACCGAGATGCTGCGCCAACTGCGCGCCCTCGGCGTTAGCCTGAGCATCGACGATTTCGGCACCGGCTATTCCAGTTTGAGTTACCTCCACCGCTTCCCCATCAACACGCTCAAGATCGACCGCTCGTTCGTCAGCCAGATGACCGAAAACAACGAGAACATGGAAATCGTCCGCACCATCGTTATGCTGGCCCACAACCTGAACATGGACGTCGTGGCCGAAGGCGTGGAGACTGTCGAACAACTCGCGCAGCTTAACGCGCTCGGCTGCCAGTTCGGGCAAGGCTACTTCTTTTCTAAGCCGATTGATCGCACACCCGCACTCGCCTTAATCCTCGCTCAACATCAATGGACGACCGGCGCACCGCCGATCTTCGAAACCGGGTGCGTAGCAGAGAGCACCATCCTCGGCAGCAGTTTGCTGATGTGAGACTTGGTGCGGCTACTCCGGGGTCAGTGCGCGTTCCCCGCCCCACTCTTTCTCTTGACCTGCGGCGTTCCGGCTACCTACAATCGCCACACACGAACAATCAAGCCCCCAACGAACCAAGACTTTCAGACAGAGAAAGCAGGAGAACGATGGCAACCACAAGCAACACCGGAACGCAAGACAACACTTACAACTTAGTGAGCGTTATCTATCATGCTTTGCAGGGCGCGGAAACTTACGAGCTGTACATCAACGATGCCGAAGAAAGCGGCGATCAGGAACTCGCACAGTTTCTGCGCGATGTCCGCGACCAGAACAAAATGCGCGCAGATCACGCCAAGCAATTACTGGCGCAACGTCTTGGCGAGAGCAAAGCGCAAGGACAAGCGGCGAATCAGTAATTCGCAGATATTCCGTCATAGTGATTTCTGGGAAATGAGGCAGCAAGCCCGACCGTGAAGGAGGGCGCTATGAACCGCGCGGGCTTGCGCCCTCTCTCACGGTCGGGCTTGCTGCCCTGTCTCCCTCTGTTGAGCCACTACCGAAACGAGGTTCTTGACTCTCAACACATACCATTTACCCCTTCATGATCTTCGTGGCTCATCTGCCGTCCACGACAAAAACGCCTGCGCGAATGGCAGGCGTTTTGCTGTGTCTGATAGTTTCCTTCTCCGGTTAATACTTCGGCACGCTCGGATCGACTTCGTTGGACCAAGCCGTGATACCGCCCTGTAAATTGATCAGCCGTCCTTGATAGCCCGCGCGCTTCAGCGACTCGATGGCCTTCGCGCTGCGCCCGCCCAGCTTGCAATGCACGACGGTCTCGCGCAACGGGTCGATCTCGTCCATCCGGTTGACGACCTGCCCCAACGGGATCAACTTCGCTGCTGCGAGCCGTGCGATCTCATACTCGTTCGGCTCGCGAACATCGATGATCTGAAGATCGTCGCCGCGCTCCAGACGCTCTTTCAATTCGGTGGCTGTCATCTCTTCCATCTCTGGCTTCTCCTCCGTCGGCTGCACAGTGGACTCACCGGCCTGCGGCCTCAACCCGCAGAACTCTTCATAATCAATCAACTCCTTGATCGTCGCCCGTTCGCCGCACACCGGGCAGTCTGGGTCTTTCCTGAGTTTCAATTCGCGGAAGCGCATTTTCCAAGCGTCGAACAGCAGCAAGCGATTGATGAGCGGTTCGCCGCCGCCAAGAATCAACTTGATCGTCTCGTTCGCCTGAATCGCGCCGACGATGCCGGGCAGCACGCCCAGCACGCCGCCTTCCGCGCACGAGGGGACTAATCCCGGCGGTGGCGGCTCCGGGTACAGGCAGCGGTAGCACGCGCCCCGCTCCGCCCAAAACACGCTCGCCTGTCCCTCGAAGCGAAAGATTGAACCATAGACGTTCGGCTTCCCCGTCAACACGCAAGCGTCGTTGACGAGGTAGCGCGTCGGGAAATTATCCGTCCCGTCCACCACGATGTCGTACTCGCGAAACAATTCCAGCGCGTTCTCGCTCGTCAATCTCGTTTCGTAAGTCTCGATCTCGACATGCGGATTTATATCTTGCAGCCTCTCTCTGGCCGACTCGATCTTTGGCCGCCCAATATCTTTCGTGCCATGAACGATCTGCCGCTGCAAATTCGACGCCTCAACGACATCGAAATCCACGACGCCTAAACGCCCCACGCCCGCCGCCGTCAAGTACATCCCCAACGGCGCGCCCAAACCGCCCGTCCCGATCATCAACACCCGCGCCGCCTTCAACTTGCGCTGCCCTTCCATCCCCACTTCCGGCATGATCAGATGACGACTGTACCGCGCGATCTCTTCATTGCCCAACGCCGGCAACTCCCGCCCGGCGAGTACTTCTTCCGCCGCCGCGCCGCCGGCAATCGACGGCACAATCATGATCGAGTCCCCCTCCTTCACCGGCGTTTCCAGCTTTTGGGCGTGCCGAATGTCCTCATCATTCACATACACGTTGACGAAATTTCTGAGCGTATCGGCCTCACTGTACAAATGCTTCCGCAAATCCGCATTCGCACTCACCAACCGCTCCAAAGCCTCGCCCACCGTCGCTGCTTCAACTTCCATCTCACCCTTCCCGCCCGCAAACTGCCTGAGCGCGGTCGGGATTAAAATTGTGACTGACATATGCTGACTCCATTTCTATTACTGCGTAAAGAAGATTAAACACGAAGGACACGAAGAGCGCGAAGCTCAGGAAGGAAAGCAAAACATAAATTCTCTACCGCCCTCTTCGTATTCTTCGTGATCTTCGTGTCCTTCGTGGCTAATGATTTTATCGTCATCGAAACAACCCATGACTTCGCACGTTCATTTGCTCCTCGTTGAATCTTGAGCGATCCGCTTCCATCTCCCACGAACGGAGATCGACGGCTTGGCCCTTTTGCACCGAGACGATGACGTAAGACCATGTCGGCCACGCATGTTCGAGATCGAAGGCCGAGGGAATCGCCGGGTGATCCGGGTGCGAGTGGTAGTTGCCGACGACATCGAGCTTTCGCTGCCGTGCGTAACGCTCGCCGCGCATCAGTTCTTCCGGCAGGATCAACGAGCGATTGTGCCGCGCCGATGCTTCGCGGGCGTTCGAGACGGGGTGGATTTCCGTGACGATTTTGCGCCCGTCCGCGTCGAAGCGCCCGACGAGCAGGCCGCAACATTCATGCGGGTACTCGGCTTCGGCGTGCCGACGGATTTCCTTCCGCTGCTCTTCATCAAGAAAGATCACGCGCCCTCTTCCCAAAACTCTTCGCTCAAATATCTGCCGCCGCCATCGCACAAAACTGTGACGACGATTGAGCCGGGCGGCAAATCGTTCGCGACGCGCAAGGCAGCGAGGACATTTGCGCCCGAACTGACGCCGACGAACAAGCCTTCTTCACGCGCCAGCCGCCGCGCCATCGCTTGCGCGTCTTCCGTCGCAATTCCAATTTCGTCGTCGGCCAATGCAGGATCGTAGATGCCGGGCTTGATCGTGGTCGCCATGTGCTTCATGCCCTCAAGTCCATGCAAGGGCGAATCAGGCTGCATCCGAATCAAGCGAACTCGTGGCTGCAACTCTTTCAACCGGCGACCGACGCCCATGAAAGTTCCTGACGTGCCGACGCCCGCGACAAAATGTGTGACGCGCCCGCCGGTTTGTTCCCAAATTTCCGGCCCCGTCCCGTCGAAGTGCGCGCGCCAGTTGGCGTCGTTGTCGTATTGGTTCGGGTAAAAATATGTATTTGGCTCGGCTTCGATAATCTGCTGTGCGCGGATTTGCGCGCCGTCTGATCCGGCAAGCGGATCGGTCTCGATCAATTCCGCGCCGTAAGCTCGCATCGTGCGCTTGCGTTCAGCGTTGGTGTTCTTCGGCAAGCACAGCCGGACGCGATAGCCGCGCGCCGCCCCGATCATGGCGTAAGCGATCCCGGTGTTGCCGCTCGTCGCATCAAGAATGATTTTGTTTGGCGTCAGCCTGCCGCTCCGCTCGCCGTCCAGAATCATCGACCGCGCTGCGCGATCCTTCACCGATCCGCCCGGATTGAGATGCTCCGCTTTTGCATAAACTTCGACATCCGCCGGCAGGCCATTCACCACCTGCCGCAAATGCAACAACGGCGTCTTCCCGATCTGCGCCAACAGATCATGTCGCCCCTCGCTTAACCCTGTTCGCTCCAAGACAGATTGTGACATAGCAAAATTTGAGATTTCAGATTTCAAATCTGAAATCTCAGACTCATGCCGCTAACGCTTGTTCGATGTCGGCGATGATGTCGCCGATGTCTTCGATGCCGACCGAGATGCGGACGAGGCTATCGGTGATGCCGATCTGCTGCCGATGCGCCGGCGAAAGATTGCGGTGCGAAGCCGTGACCGGATGCAGCACGCACGTCACCACATCGCCGAGACTCGTGAGGCGCACACACAATTTCAGTGCGTCCATGAAACGATAGGCGGCTTCGCGTGTGTCCTCGCACAACTCGATGGAGACCAGCGCGCCGGTGTGTGGTGCGCGCAGCATTCGCTTAACGATCCTCTGCTCGGACTTACTCGCTGGTAAGCCGGGGTGATGAACACGCGCCACGCGCGAATTGTCGCCGAGGTATTCGGCTAACTGCTGCGCATTGGCGCACTGGCGCTCCATGCGGACGGCCAGCGTCTTAATGCCACGCATGATCTCGTGCGCTTCCCACACGCTGAGAACGCCGCCGATCAGATTGCGCGCTTGGGCCAGCGCGTCGAGCGTCGCCGCTTCTCGCGCGATGGCGACGCCGCCTGTCGCGTCGCCATGCCCGCTCAAGTATTTCGTCGCGCTGTGGACGACGACATCCGCGCCGTGTTCCAACGGGCGGCAGAGATACGGCGACGCGAAAGTATTGTCGATGATCAGTTGCGCGCCGACTCCGTGCGTTACTTCCGCGCACGCCTCGATATCGCAGACCTTCAAGAGCGGGTTCGAGATCGTCTCCGCGATCAGCACGCGCGGACGCACTTCGCGCGCGATTGATTCGAGTTGCTTGGCGTCGCTGAAATCCGCGAGGACGGTTTGCACGCCGAGTTTGCCGAAGACGGTGTGGAGCAGATTTGTGGTCGTCCCGTACAGGTCTTGCGCGGCCAAGACGGTCGCGCCCGGCACGAGATCGCACGCCAAGAGCGCGGCGTGGATCGCGGCCATGCCGGAGCCGTAAGCGCACGCGCCGACGCCCTTCTCCAACGTCTGCATCGCCGCTTCGAGCGCGCTGACCGTCGGATTGCCGAAGCGTGAGTAAGCGTAGCCGGGCCGCTCGCCCGCGAACACTTCATCGACTTCGGCCATCGTGTCGTAGGTGTAAGTGGTCGTCGTGTAGATCGGCGTCGCCACCGGCCTACCCGATAGCGGCGGCAGACGCTCGCCGGCATGAACCAATTGAGTCGCTATCTCAAGTTCAGACTCGTCTCCATGCTGCCGCTCGATTATTACCTGCTGTGATTGCTCCATCGCTTTCCTGCCCCGTCCTCACAACATTTCTCGCGCGGAAGCCATCCACCGGGGCTTAAGCCTCGCCCCGCCGCACACCGGCGCGGGTAGCTTGCGCGGAACCTTGTTGTTAATTTTATGTAAATCGCTCACATCATATGCGCCGCGCTGCCGGCTGGCAATCAAAAGAAAAGGATGAAGGATGAAGAAAAAACAAGCTATCTCTTACTCATCCTTCATCCTTGCTCTTTATGACAGCGCGCGCTTGGAGAGATACCAGTCGGTCACTTCGTAGTCTGACTGCATCCGCTTTTCGGCGTCGGCGATGGTTTGCGGCGGAGGCAGGATCACCTTATCGCCGGGCTGCCAGTTGGCCGGCGTCGAGCAGGCGTTGGCGTCCGCCGTCTGCAAGGCGTCGAGGACGCGCAGAATCTCGTCGATGCTGCGGCCCAGAGACATCGGGTAATAGATCAGCGCGCGAATGACGCTCTTCGGATCGATGACGAAGACGGCGCGGACAGTGGCGGTCTCGGAAGCCGCCGGGTGAATCAGTCCATACTGCTGCGCGACCTTCGTATCGAGATCGGCGATCACGGGAAAGTCGATCTTGACGCCGAAGTGTTGCTCGATATTTCTGATCCAAGCGATGTGCGCGGTGATGGAATCAATCGAGAGGCCGATGAGCTGCGCGTCACGCTTTTGGAAATCATCGGCGCGGCGGGCGAACTCGACGAACTCGGTGGAGCAGACCGGCGTGAAGTCCGCCGGATGTGAAAACAGGACGACCCAACGGCCTTTGAAGTCTGACAATTTCAACATGCCGTGCGTCGTCTTCGCTTCAAAGTCGGGGGCCGGATCGTTAATGCGCGGCATTGAGGGAGCCACGCCCATAGCGGTAGCAGTGTCGCTCATAATTGAACTCCTCTTTAGTGTCGATGATTGATGGAAAACTTCGTCCGCGATTCTATCCTAATTTGCCAAGATACGCCTTTGAATTATTTAAATGTCGCGGCGATATTAGGGAAGAGGGATTTAACCACAAAGAGGAAATGATGAATGCGGAATGATAAATGACGAAGATCACAACGGAACTTGATGACATTCATCATTTCGCACGCATCATTCATCAATTCCTTGGTGTCCTTCGTGGTTCGTTTTCCTCGCTGTGAGCCACTACCCTGATTTATGAGAGAAAGACAGCGACACTCACGAAAGCCGCTTAAACGGCTCGACTTTGCGCCTCTGACTTGTGATAAATTGCGGTCACACGAAATAGTGCAAGGCATACGCGCCTTCGCGCAGATTGTTGACAAACCCTCGCCACATTTGCCCCTGCTGCTTGCATCTTCGTGCGAATCGTCCAAGAAATCAGCCGCGAATTTTCGGGCTTGGCCTGCCCCCATGTATGGCACGGCCATTGCCAAGTACCAAACCGAAGGCACGTCAGCGAAAAGTTCAGCAACTCCCTTCGCGACGCGCCGCAGCAGGAGGAATTTTACAGATGAAGAGAAGTCATAGCTTCGCGCAACGCGCTCTCAGCTTATTCTTTTTGGTGGCTCTCGTGGCCGGCGCGGCGCTACCCGCCGACGCACAGCGCCGCCGCAGTCGCCCGAACACACGACAAACGGCCACACGATACTATCGAATCGAGGCCAACGAAACGATCCGCGTTCGCATGGACAGCGAGTTAAATTCCAAGACGGCACGCATCGGCAACCGTTTCTCGACGACTGTGACCGAGCCGGTTTATGCGGCGAACGGCGTGGAAGTAATCCCGGCGGGCAGTAAAGTGTGGGGCCGCGTGACAGCAGTAAAACGCGCCGAGCGCCGTTCGCCCGGCACGATCTCGGTCAGCTTTAACTCCGTGGAACTGCCGAACAAAACGCGTTACCCGATCAACGGTTCGCTGGCTAGTCTCCAAGCCGACGAGGTCAACTCCGACTCGGAGAGTACGGTCGAAGGTCGGTCTAACCGGAAACGCGACGCCGTCTTCATCGGCGGCGGTGCAGCGACGGGCGCGATTATCGGCGCTATCGCCGGGGGCGGTAAGGGCGCAGGCATCGGCGCGATTATCGGCGGCGGCCTCGGCACTGCTGGGCGGGTGTTCGAGAAAGAAAAAGATGCCGAAGTTGAATCAGGCACAGAGTTCGGCGTGATTCTTAACCGGAGCGTCTCAATTCCGGCGACTGTGCGCCGCTAAATTAAACAAGGTATCGGCAACCAAGCGGTTGTCGGTGCGGAGGGGGCTGGCCCGTGAAGGGGAGAGCGCGGGCCACGCCCCCAACAGCAAAGCTCTCAAGTCATCTTTCAAGTTCGGTCGCCCCTGTCATTACGTAAGTGAGCGACCACCGAAGAAAGGCCCGCCGCGAAGGGGAGAGCGCGGCGGGCCTTTCTTTTTAGTTTTCAGCAGTCAGAGGTCGGCACGGTACGCTCTGATGCCTCCACTTTTTCGCGCACCATTCAATAACGTCACCAATTTCAAAACATGAGTTCGCGTAGCGTGGTGATTCACCGATGGCGTAATAACTCTTCGGTAGTGTTGTGGATGTCCGCCGCGATTTTACGCAGCAAGATAGGCGAGATATCTCGGCCTTTGTGAAATGGCACGGTCGTGCCTCGACCATCGGAATGTCGAAACTGCTTGTGTGAGCCACGTTGCCGCACTTCGACAAAACCCATCATGTAAAATCACAACCACTTCTGCTGGCTTGAGGATATGTAGGTTGCCCATCTCAAGCCACCATCACCGCTTGCGTACCGACGAAAGCAGATTCGAATTGCGGCTCGCCATCTTCCAGCAGCATCTCTATTACTTCTCGCAAATTAGCGTTCAACTCATCAAGGGTTTCGCCTTGCGAATGCGCGCCGGGGAAGCCCGGCACGTAACCAACGTAGAGTCCAGTTTCAGCACACTTCTCAATAATCGCTGTAAAGACTTTCATGTTCTCCTCCGCCGTCATTATTTCATAATTATAACCTGACTGCTGACTGTTGCTCGCTTTTCTTCGCGCCGAAACACAATGCGCCCGCCGACAATCGTAGCGACTGCCGCGCCGCGCATTGTCCAGCCGTCGAAGGGTGTGTTGCGGCATTTCGATTCTGATTGGACGGCGTGGAAAGTCCATTCGAGATCAGAATCAAGGATCGTCACGTCGCCCCACGCGCCGACGCGGAGCGTGCCGCGATCAATGAGTCTGAAAATCCTGGCCGGGTTCACCGAACAGAGTTCGATCAATCGTTCAATGCCGATTACGCCGTGATGAACCAATTGATCGAACGCCAAGCCGACGGCGGTTTCAAGGCCGGTGATGCCGAAGGGAGCGTTATCGTATTCGAGAGCTTTCTCGTCGGCATGATGCGGCGCGTGATCGGTGGCGATGGCGTCAATCGTGCCGTCGCGCAAGCCTTCAAGGAGCGCTGCCAAATGCTCTTCACTGCGGAGTGGCGGACACATCTTTGTGTTCGTGTCGTAGCCTTCAACCGCTTTGTCCGTCAGTGTGAAGTGATGCGGCGCAACTTCGCAGGTTACATTGAGGCCGCGCTCTTTGGCTCGTCTGACGGCGGCGAGCGCGCCGCGCGTCGAGACGTGTGCGAGATGCACGCGCGCTCCGGTCAATTCGGCGAGGGCGCAGTCGCGCAGCGCGTCCAATTCTTCGCCCAGCGCCGGATGCCCGCGCAAGCCTAAGCGGAGGGACCAATTCCCTTCGTGCATCACGCCCCCCGCCGCGAGAGATTTATCTTCGCAGTGATCCATCACCGGCAGATCGAAGCCGCGCGCGTACTCCATCGCACGGCGCATCATGCCGGCTGACGGCACTGGCCGCCCGTCGTCGGTGACGGCGACGATCCCAGCGCGCTTCATCTCGCCCATCTCGGCTAATTCCGTCCCCTGCGAATTTTTCGTGATCGCGCCGACGGGAAAAACATTCGCGAGTCCCGCTCTCTCTGCTTGCTCAATGATGAAGCGTGTCACCGCCGGACTGTCGTTGACGGGATCGGTGTTCGGCATCGCGCAGACGCTCGTGAAGCCGCCCGCGACCGCCGCGCGCGCGCCTGTCTCAATCGTCTCTTTGTATTCCTGTCCCGGCTCGCGCAAGTGCGTGTGCAGATCGATGAAGCCGGGCGCGACAACGAGGCCGGTCGCGTCAAAAACTTCTGCGCCTTCTGGCACGCCATCCGCGCGTGTGAGCAAGCCCGCGACGCGCCCATTCTCGATTAACAGATTCTTGCCGCCGTTGATGCCTTGTGTCGGATCGATGAGATAGCCGTTAGCGATCAGTAACTTCATGAGCAGTGGTCAGCAATTAGTTTTCAGTTTTCAGTTTGAAACTGTCCGGCGTGGACGGTCTCTAGTTCTTCAAGGGGCGGAGCGCTCTCGTGCGCTTTCCTTGATTCTTTGTCGGTCGATGGCTTCGGCGTGTCGGCTATCGAGAGCGTGTCGGCCTTGATCTGCTGGATTTCGTTTTGCGAATGCGCGCCGCCGGCGAGAAGATAAAGGACGGCCATGCGGACGGCGAGGCCGTTGGCGACTTGATCGAGGATGAGCGAGCGCGCGCCGTCGGCCACATCGGAAGCGATCTCGATGCCGCGATTCATCGGCCCCGGATGCAGCACGATGGCGTCGGGCGCGGCGTGCGCGAGGCGTTTGAGATTGAGGCCGTAATGCACTGCGTATTCGCGCAAGCTGGGGAAGAAAGCCTTGTCCTGCCGCTCGCGCTGGATGCGTAAGACGATGACCACATCCGCGCCGTCGATGGCTTCTTCGATCCGGCTCGCTACTTTTAGTTCGCCTTGCTCCGCGATTGTATCGAACTCCGAGGGGGCCAATGTGCCGGGGCCGGCGACGCACACGCTCGCGCCGAGCTTGGTCAACAGATGAATGTTCGAGCGCGCGACGCGCGAATGCAGGATGTCGCCGAGAATCGCGACGTTTAATCCTTGAAGGCGTTGCTTGTGTTGGCGGATCGTCAGCGCGTCGAGGAGAGCTTGCGTCGGGTGTTCGTGCGCGCCGTCGCCGGCATTGATAACGGCGGCGCGGCAGATGCGCGCGAGGGCGTGCGGCGCACCCGCCGACGGGTGGCGGATGACGATGAAATCGGGCGACATCGCTTCGAGGTTGCGCGCAGTGTCTAAGAGCGTCTCGCCTTTGGTGACGCTCGACGTTGAAGAGTTGATATTGATCGTGTCAGCAGAGAGCCGCTTGCCCGCGATCTCAAATGAAGTGCGCGTGCGCGTCGAAGGCTCGAAGAAGAGATTGATCACCGTGCGCCCGCGCAGCGTCGGGACTTTCTTGATCTCGCGCTGCGAGATGTCGCGGAACGTCTCCGCCGTGTCGAGGATGATCCTGATCTCGTCGGCTGAAAGCTCCCGGATGCCGAGCAAGTGTTTATGCTGCAACCCTGTCTTCATCCACGCTCCTGTGACTCTCTGGTTTGACTGTCAGGCAATTTCAGATTGGCCGCAGATGAACGCGGATCAGCGCGGACCAGAAAATGATTGGATTTGAATCCGCGCTGATCCGCGTTCACCTGTGGCTTAATCTCCTATCCGGTCTTCATAAAAAAAAAAGCGGCCACCGGGGGCCGCCACTCTCACACGCTTTCCGCCGCCGGTCGCTCGACGATGGCGACGGCCTCTTCGCCGTCGAATTCTGTGAGCATCACTTTGATGATCTCGCTCCTTTTCGTCGGCGCAAACTTGCCGACGAAGTCCGCTTGAATCGGCAACTCGCGATGCTCTTTGCCGCGATCCACCAGCACGGCGAGTTGGACGCGACGCGGGCGACCGAAGTCGATCAACTGATCGAGCGCGGCGCGGATTGTGCGGCCCGTGTACAGCACATCGTCGATCAAGACGATGTTGCGATTCTCGACGCCGCCGGGCAAGTCTGTGCGATTGACGACCGGGTTTGCGCCGACGGTCGAGAGATCATCGCGGTACAAAGTGATGTCCACCACGCCGACTGGCGGGCGCACGCCTTCGAGGTCTTCGATCTTGTCGGCCAGCCGGTTTGCCAACGGCACGCCGCGCCGCTGAATGCCGACTAAGTAAAGATCGCTTGCGCCGTGATTCTCCTCGACGATCTCGGAGGCGAGCCGCGCCAACGCGCGATTGATCCGCGCGCCGTCCATGATGCGAACTTTTTCCACGAAATCCATTGGCGCGGATACTAGCATAAAGGCAGTGGCGAGTGACAAGCGCTAAAGACAATGACGAGTGACAAGTGACGAGTAACGAGCAAAAGCTTGTCTTTAACCCGTCACTCGTCACTTGTCACTCGTCACTAATTTTTGACACTCTTTCCGGCGCTCTGTTACGCTCTGGCGCGCTGTCGATTCTCATTCTTTTTTAACCGCGCTCGCCGCTAAACTCATCAATGCTGTATCGCTCAATCCTGCGTCCGCTGCTATTTCGCCTCGAGCCGGAGACGGCGCATGAGTTGGCTTTGCAAACTCTGTCGGCGACGCTCGGCACAGAGGCGGCGCGGCGTGTGGCGACGAAACGTTTTTTGCGTTCGCCCTTCGGCGATTTGCGACGCTTCGGCTTATCGTTTCGCAATCCAATCGGGCTGGCCGCGGGCTTCGATAAGAATGGCGTCGTCACGCACGAGTTGGCCGCGCTCGGCTTCGGCTTTATCGAAGTCGGCACGGTGACGCACAAGGCTCAACCCGGCAATCCGCGCCCACGCTTGTTTCGCCTGCCGCGAGATCGCGCGCTCATTAATCGTCAAGGCTTCAACAACGAAGGCGCGGCGGCGCTCGCGGCGCGTTTGCAAAAACATCGCCCCGATTGCGTGTTGGGGGTCAACATCGGTAAGAGCCGCGCCGTCGATGTCGCCGACGCCGTGCCGGATTATCTTGCGAGTTTCGAGATCATTTTCCCGCACGCGGATTACGTGGCGATCAACGTCAGTTCACCCAACACGCCGAACTTGCGCGAGTTGCAAAAGGCTGATGCGCTCTCGTCGTTGCTCGGCGAACTGCAACGGCGCAATCGAGAGTTGGCGACGAAACACGCGCGCTCAACTGTGCCGCTGCTCGTGAAAGTCTCGCCCGATCTTTCATGGCCGGATGTAGAAATGATCGTCGATGTCGCGCGCGGGGCGGGCATGGCAGGCATCATCGCGACGAACACGACAATTGACCACAGCACGATTCGCCACACGCCGCAGTCAGTTGTGGAAGCCTGCGGCGTGGGCGGATTGAGCGGCGCGCCCTTGCGTGCGCGCGCGACTGAGATCATCGCCGCGCTCTACCAACTGGCGCGCGGCTCGCTCACGATCATCGGCGTCGGCGGTATCTTCAACGCCGCCGATGCGTGGGAAAAAATTTGCGCGGGCGCGAGCCTCGTCCAACTCTACACGGGATTTGTTTATAAAGGCGTTACTGCCGCCCGCGACATCAACGAAGGCTTACGCGAGATCGCGCACCGCGAAGGATTCCGCACCCTCGATGAAGCCGTCGGCTCGCGAGCGAGCGAGATGTCAGCCGTCAGCAATCAGCAGTCAGCTACAGTTTAGTTTCCGCCTGATATTGCCGAATGCCGAAGGCTGATCGTTTCCTACTGACCCCTGACTACTGATCGCTGGCTACGGTTCCATGACAGACAAACTGATCATCGCCCTCGATGTTGAGACGCCGCAGGCAGCCCGTGAACTCGTCGCACGCCTGTGCGGTCACGCGGGAATGTTCAAGATCGGCTCGCAGCTTTTCACCGCTGCCGGGCCAGAATTTGTGCGCGAGATCGTCGGCGCGGGCGGGCGCGTCTTTCTCGATCTGAAATTTCACGATATTCCGAACACAGTTGCCTCGGCGTGTTGCGAGGCGGTGCGGCTCGGCGTCTCGCTCTTTAACGTCCACGCCTCCGGCGGCAGTGAGATGATGCGGCGCGCGGCAGAGATGACGGCGGAGACCGCCGCGCGCGAAGGATTACCGCGCCCCAATCTGATCGCCGTCACGGTGTTGACGAGCGCGGACGCGGCGACGCTCGCGGAAATCGGTGTGACGGATGCGCCGGAAGCGCAGGTGATCCGGCTAGCGCGTTTGGCCGCCGCATGTGGCATGGATGGCGTCGTTGCCTCGCCGCATGAAGTCGCGCCGGTGCGTGCGGCAATGGCAAACGACGATTTCCTGTTGGTCACGCCGGGCGTTCGCCCGCGCACGGCGGCGCATGACGATCAGAAGCGCGTGATGACTCCGGCTGAAGCCGTCCGCGCGGGGGCCAGCTATCTCGTCGTCGGGCGCGCGATCATCAACGCGCCCGATCCTCTGCGTGCGGCGCAGGAGATCGCTGCGGAGATGGCTCAAGCTCTCCCCGCGTCGATGGACAACGGATAAGCCAGGACGCTACATTTGATGGCTGACGCCGCTTTGGCTTCATTAGCTTCTGCGCGTGTATCCGGCGGGCGGGCTCTGGTAACATCCTTGCTCCCGACTTTTCATTGAGGAACAATTTTATTCCGTGCGCGTGTAAGCCTGACGCGACGCGGCGGGCGCGGCTGCGGTGCGAGCGTCTCGCGTCAAATGTTCGGCGGAAAAGAGGAAGCAACTTTTGCATCGAAGACAACTGGCGTGGCTGACGCTCACATTTTCCCTTCTCGTCCTCTCCTCGTGCCTCAGCGTTTTTGCACAATCAAAGAACGATCTTTCGGCCAGCGGAATTTCCGGTGCGCCGTATCGCGTCGGCGAGAAGCTGACTTACAGCATCTCGTTCGCCACGTTCGCCACCGCCGCCCACGCGGAAACTTTCGTGGCTTCGCGCAGCACGCTTGCCGGACGCGAAAGCATTGAGTTGCGCGCGCGAGTCGAGACGGTCGGCCTCGTCAGCGTCGCGCTCTTTGCGATCAATAACGAGTACGTCGCCTACGTCGATCCGCGGACGGGCTTGCCCTTTCGCACCCGGTTGATCAAACTCGCGAAGCCGCTGCCAGACGCCGCCTTCGGCGACACGACATCGCCAGCGGCGCTGCCGGCGATAGCCGACGTAATGGGCGAGCCGATTGCCGTCATCGAAGGCACGCCGACGACTTATGATCTGCTCTCGGCACTCTATCGCTTGCGCGCTCTGCCGCTCGCGCCGGGCGCGTCCTTTCGTTTCACGGCGCAGCAGGACGGCAATCTCTACGAGACGGAACTGAAAGTCACCGGGCGCGAGACGATCCAAACGTCCGCCGGCTCTTTCAACACTTACGCGACACAACTGCGCGTGCGGAATAATTCCGCGAACGACTACAGCATTCGCATTTACTTCAGCGAAGACGAACGCCACTTGCCCGTCCTGATCACGGCGCAACACACAGCGGGCGAAGTCCGCGCCGTCCTCGCCAGTTCCGAGACCGTTGACAGCGCCCCGCCCGTCGCCATCACCGCACAACCACCGCCGGCAGCCACGCCGACGCCGAGACCGCTGCCCGCTGCCACGCCAGCCGCCGCCGCGCAACCGCTCGCCGGCCTGCCTTTCAACGTCGGCGAAGAACTGAACTTCAATTTTTACTTGGGGACTTCCACGCAACCCATCGGCGTCGCTAATTTTCAAGTGCGTCCCCGCGCCACTTACTTCAACCGCGACGGCATTCTGCTCTCCGCCAATATGTACACGACCGATGTCGGGCAACGGCTCTTCCCCGTCAACGATAAGATCGATTCTTATGTCGATGCCAGAACGCTCTTGCCGTATCGCACACAGTTGCGAATTCTCGAAGGCAGCCATCGCATGGAAGGCGTCGTCACCTTCGATCAAGAGCGCGGCTCCGCCGTCACCACCGACGGCAAGACTATCGAGATTCCCGTCGGCACTTATGAACTGGCCTCAGTCCTCTACGCCATGCGCTCATTTGATCTGACGCCGCCAAAGCGCAACGCTGTCTCGCTGCTCATCAACAAACGCCCGCGCACGCTCTTCATCACAGCACTCAACCGCGAAGTGATCGAACTGGGCGGCGAACGCATCCCCGCCGTCCAACTCTCGCTCATGACTGACGAAGCGCAAGGCGACCGCCTCGGCCTTCGCCTTTGGATGAGTACGGATCGCCGGCGTTTGCCGCTTCGCATCACGGCCAACACGCCGCTCGGCCCCGTCCGCGCCGATCTCTCAATCCTGCCGCTGACGCGACAGTAATTAAATCGACCCACCGCAGAATTGGACAGGATTGACAGGGTTAACCGGATCAAAGATTTAGTTGAAATTGAAAACAGATTTCAATTCCTCTATACTTTCATCGCTATTTTGATTTTTAATTTTGTTCGTTCTTACCGCAATGCTCGTACCAATCCCCAATTCCGATGAGACAACTAAAACTCCTGCTCGATCTCGACAGAGCCAAACGCAGTTGACCTTAAACTGCCTGCCGTATGGCGTGGCGGCTCATGTTGTTTCAATTAGTGGAGCGGGAGCAATCGCACGGCGGTTGATGGAGATGGGCATTGTGCCCGGCGCGCCGGTGTGTGTGATCAAGGCCGCGCCGCTCGGCGATCCAATTGAAGTGCGCGTGCGCGGCTATCACCTCGCCTTGCGCCGCGCCGAAGCGCAAACGATTCAAGTAATGATGAATGAAAAATAGTCTGGAGTCTGAAGTCTGGAGTCTGGGGTCAAAAACATTTGTCTTTGTGCTTTGACTCCAGACTTCAGACTCCAGACTTCAGACTCTTGATTTATGAGTTCAACTATCGAGTCTCCCGCCTTCAGCGATGTCCAACAAGATACGCCGCCACCGCGCGGCGCGGGACAGTTGATGGTGGCGCTGGCTGGCAATCCGAACGCGGGCAAGACGAGTCTCTTCAATGCGCTGACGGGCTTGCGCCAAAAGGTGGCGAACTATCCGGGCGTGACGGTGGAACGCAAAGAGGGCATCTGGTCTCTGCCGCCGGAGTTGGACAGGGGACGGGTGCGACTCATTGATCTGCCGGGACTCTACAGCCTCGATGCCGCGTCAATTGACGAACGGATCGCGCGCGACATTTTGCTGGGCCGCGTTGCCGGTGTGCCTGCGCCGAATGTGATCTTAGCGGTGGTCGATACCACGAACCTCGAACGCAATCTCTACCTCGTCACGCAACTGTTGGAAACCGGACTGCCCGTCGTCGTCGCGCTGTCGATGATCGATCTGGCCGAGCGGCGCAAATTTGCGATTGATGCTGCGCGTCTCTCCGTCGCGCTCAAAGCGCCGGTCGTGCCGGTAGTAGCGAAAGAGCGGCGCGGCCTTGATGCGCTGGCGCGAGCCATCGTCAAGGTCGCCGGGGCGCGCGGGCCGGGCGCGGGTTGGCGACTTTCCGAGGAAGCAGAACGGGAGTTGTCGGCACTGGCCGACATGAACAACGGTCAGTCGAATGGAATGGCAACGACGCACGACGATCACACCAAACGTTATCGCGCATTGCTCGAACTTTACGGCGAAGAGTTGACGGCTGAAGAGACGGCGCGACAGCCGGAGATCGAACAAGCGCGTGCGCGTCTCGCTGATCATAATTCCGCGTGGTGGCAAGAGCCTCTGCTGGCGCGCTACGGTTGGATCGAGCAAGTCGCGGCAGGCGTCGTGCGGCAAGACGTGGCGGGCGACGCGAAGGCGCGCGCCAACGCGACGGAGCGCATCGACCGCGTGGTGACGCACAGATTCTTCGGCCCTGTGATTCTGCTGCTTGTGATGCTGCTTGTCTTTCAAGCGATCTTCACGTGGGCGCAATTGCCGATGGACTTGATCGACGCGGGCTTCGGCACGCTCGGAGAGTTCGTCAACGCGCGAATGCCGCCCGGTTTGTTGACCGACTTGCTGGTTGACGGCGTGATCGCAGGCGTCGGCAGCGTGCTGGTTTTCCTGCCGCAGATTCTCCTGCTCTTCTTTTTCATCTCGCTGTTGGAAGACAGCGGCTACATGGCGCGGGCGGCTTTCCTGATGGATCGCTTGATGCGCGGCGCGGGCTTGCACGGCAAGGCGTTCATGCCGCTCATGAGTTCGTTCGCCTGCGCGATCCCCGGCATTATGGCAACGCGCACGATTGAAAATCCGAAGGATCGTCTGGCGACGATCATGATCGCGCCGTTGATGAGTTGTTCGGCGCGGCTGCCGGTCTATACGCTGATGATCGCGGCGTTCTTTACGGGGCAAAAATTTTTCGGCGTGCTGTCGGTCGGCGTCGTGGTGATCATGTCGATGTACTTGCTCGGCATCTTGGTCGGCGTCGCGGTGGCGTGGGTCTTAAAGCACACGATCCTGAAAGCGCCGCCGCCGCCGCTCGTCCTCGAATTGCCGCCCTACCGCCTGCCGAATCTGTTCAACGTCGTGCAGCAGATGAAGACGAGCGCGATGATGTTCGTCCGTCGCGCCGGCACGGTGATTCTCGCAATCTCGATCTTGCTCTGGGCACTCGTCACTTTTCCTCGTGCTGAAAGCGCGCCAACAGGAACGGCGGAGGCGACACAAGTCGAACAAGTAGTTAATGACAAGAGCGAGCAACTTCGCCAGAGCTACGCGGGGCGCGCGGGTCGTTTGATCGAGCCGCTGATCGCGCCGCTCGGTTTTGATTGGAAGATGGGCATCGGCCTCATCTCTTCGTTTGCGGCGCGCGAGACGTTGGTCTCGACCATGAGCATCGTCTATAACTCCGGCGACGAGGCGGACGAGAATTCCGCTTCACTGATCGACGCGATCCGAACCGCGCAACGGCCCGACGGCAGCCCGGCTTGGACGCCGCTCGTGGCCGTTTCGATGATGGTCTTTTTCGTGCTGGCCTGCCAGTGCATGTCCACCGTCGCC